>Ga0194115_10001736_pt1 | contig 27066 bp, 26 predicted proteins | sample TA2MahsurfametaG_3_FD_148656 | JGI IMG/M metagenome (GOLD analysis project Ga0194115, IMG submission 148656) | Freshwater microbial communities from Lake Tanganyika, Tanzania - TA2015002 Mahale S4 surface | ecosystem: Environmental > Aquatic > Freshwater > Lake | place: Tanzania: Lake... | reverse complement strand
TATGTAACAAAATTTTCTGATTATCAAGAACACAAACAATTGTATGATGCCACATTAGTATCAGTAATTCTAAAAATAAAAAGTGATATGGAGCGTGGTTATGTTACACATCAATATAATGAAAATGAAATAAAAATAATTAATGGAATAAAAGGAATTATTCTATCAGAACTACAAACTGATGAAGATGGAAATGTATATCCAGACAGAAGACCTAAAACAATATGCCCAAATCTTAGAAAAATTATTGGCGGCGGTAAAACTAGACGACGCACAACGAAACAAAAAAGATACTCGCGTAAATCTAAAAAAATAAGTAAGCACGTTCGTTATCGCAAACGCAAGTAGTGACATTTTTTTCACTCACCAAACATCTCCTCTATCAGTTTATCCAGCGTATCATATTGAAACGTCCAACCTAACTTTTCCCGCGCTTTTGTCGCGTCGCCTAATAAAAATTCTACCTCACATGGACGGAAATATTTCGCGTTTATTTTTACTCGGGTCACACCCGTTGCAGCATCTTTACCGATTTCATCGATACCCTTACCGCTCCACTCGATCGTAATACCTTTTAACGCGAATGCTTTCTCGACGAATGTGCGGATGGTCTGCGTTTTTCCGGATGCGAGTACGAAATCTTCTGGCGGCCGCTGCTCTTCTTGCGGCTGCTGAAGCATCAGCCACATTCCAACCACATAATCTTTCGCATGACCCCAATCTCTCTGACTATCAATATTCCCCAATTCAATACATTTTTGCGTTCCATTTAGAATATTCTTGATTCCGCTTATAATTTTCATCGTTACAAAATTCTCCACCCGACGACTACTTTCGTGATTGAATAATATACCATTTACTGCGTATAATCCATATCCTTCGCGATACACTTTTGTAATATAATGAGCATATACTTTCGCGGCAGCATATGGCGACACCGGATTAAAAGGTGTAGTCTCGGTCTGTGGGGTTTCCTTCACCGCGCCAAACATCTCGCTTGTTCCCGCTTGATAAAACCGGATTTTGTTTTTGATAGATAAAGGCATAGTTCGTATCACCTCGAGGATGCGTAGCACACCCGCGCCATCGACGTCATTCGTATATTCAGGAATTTCAAACGAAATCGCGACATGCGATTGTGCGGCCAAATTATAAATCTCAAATACTTCAAATTCGGGGTGCGTTTGTATAATATTGTGTATAAAATTCGATAATCCGGTAGGATCGGTCATGTCGCCATAACGGAGGTTCAGTTTATCGCGAATATGTTCAATTCTGGTATGCGAAAATAACAACGATGTCCTGCGGACAATACCAAATACTTTGTATCCTTTTGTGAGTAATAGTTCGCTTAGGTAAGACCCATCTTGTCCGGTGATTCCGGTGATAAACGCGAGTTTGGTCGTCATGAGTGTTTGATATTATTATTCGTTATTCTTTATATGAAATATAATGGTGTATAATTATATTATAGCCTATAATTATATAATACAACATGTCCCGTCCCCCTCGTCGAACCGCCCTTCTCGTCGGCATCAACTACAACAACAACCCCGACGCCACCTTAAACGGTTGTTATAACGACGTCGTGAATGTTTCACAGTATCTACGCACAGTTTTAGCTTATCCTGCGTCGGCCGTGAGCATCCTCACCGACGGCAATCGCGGTGCTGCTGGTGCCGGAACCGCCTCTGCTTTGCCGCCCACCCGCCAAAACATCCTCGCGGGGATGGCCGCGCTCGTTGCTGGAATGGTCGCCGGCGATGAAGCCGTATTTCATTTTTCCGGCCATGGGTCGCTCGTGCGTGATACCAACGGCGATGAAGCCACCGGACTCGACTCATGCCTTTGCCCCCTTGATTACAATACGCCAGCATCCGCCGGAGGTGGCATCATTACCGACGATGAAATTCGCGCACTTCTCGTGAATCGTGTGCCTCGGGGTGCGCGTCTTTACGTTATCCTCGACTGCTGCCATAACGGCACGGGTTGCGATGTCCGATATAAATACGAAGATTTTAGTATTCTTCTTTCGCCGCCATCCGCTAGAACCCCTGTTTGGCGCACCCAGCAGAAGGCATTTACCAACGGAAAATATACCGACACTGCGGGTGATGTCTTCATGATTAGCGGTAGCCGCGACGAGCAAACCTCTGTCGACGCATATATCAACAACGCATTCGCCGGAGCACTCACCTACGCCGTGTTCGCAATTCTTCGTGCCAATCAGGCCGTCATCCGCACGTATTCATGGAGCGCACTTCTCCGTGATGTCCGCCATTTTATGCGTGTCAATCGTTATTCACAGGTGCCGCAGGTCATGACCGGACAATTAATTTCTCCGGCGAGGCCGGTGTTCGCGATTGCGGCGGCAGCGGCGGCGTCCGGAGCTAGGGGTGTTGAAATTGGCGGATTACAACTGAGTTCCGGTTCTAATTCAGGTTCCGACAGCGGTTCTAGGAGTGTCGCTGAACCATCAGAAACCACCTTATATATACTGTCATCAAAACCAAAATTCGGTATATTATCGCACCGCCGAGTCCCTCTTCAATTTTTCATGTGAAAATAATAACGAAAAAATATTCGTCGGTTCGTGTGAAAATCCGAAATAGACCATTAGGGGGCCTATCACAAGTATATCTAATATACGAATCTTCTGTGATTTTACGCCGGATGTGGAAATATAACCTAGGATTAAACCAATAATTATAACTGAAATTGCCGTAGTATTCATGGTGTTTATATACTGTAAATATTATAAAAATATTGATGTATTGTCAAGATATATGATTCTAAAAAAAATTGAAATGTTTTTTTTAGAATCCATCAAATACAGCGATTCAAGCAACGAACGAACGAACGAACGAACGACACAGAAACAATGGCCGTAAATCCCAAATTGGCAACCCTTATGCGCGTGATTGATGACAACCAAGACAAAATGACCGAAGGCGAATATCTCGAAGCAATGAATGCTCTGGCCGCACTCCATCGCGAAGTTCCACAACCCGCGGCTCCGGCTCCGGCATTCGGCCCACCTCCATCTTACGCCGCATCCGCCGCTGCTGGACTGTTTGCAGCTCAGATGCCACAAGCAATGAACGGCAATATGGTTGAACTGCGTGCGTGGGAGCGTGTGAGAAACAACCACCCCGACCCTCAAGACAACCGAATTACTGCGGAGCAATGGATGCTTACCCCTTATGTCGAGCGATTTCGTCTCGTGCGTGAAGCGGTTGAGCATATTGTCAGCAAAAGAGAAACGAAATATTGCACACCCGATCCGAAGGTCTGCCCTTTCCTCACTCGACACGCAGTCGGACTCTGGACTATGGAAGATGACGGCAACACGCACTGGGAATGTGTATGTGGCTACACAGGCAAAGTGAAGAACTGGAAAAAACACGAGCAAAGCGAGCGTCATCAAGACTGGGCCAAGCATCGCACGGTAAGTAGGCGAAAAATCGAAAAAATGAAAGCGATGATTCGCGACGATGAGGTGGGCTACTTTGTTTCATTTGCGGGTTATGTGTCAAATCCAGCAAGACTATATCCCGGCGGGATCCGAACCTATTCTGTCTGGCAGGACAAAAATGAATGGACGAACCCCGAAATGTTTGCGGAGTTTCATCGGAGCCCGGCACCCGTGTTTCAATTGGACGAGGCCGGCAACGTGAAAGACACGACGATGACACAGTGGTTCGTTTATCCCAGAAACATTTGGGCCAGTATGTTCAGGAAGAACCGCGACGTGTGCTGGCTTGAATCATGCGTGTGTGTGTGTGTGTGTGTGTGTGTGTGTGTGTGTGTGTGTTCTAACACTTTTTCATTGGTTCTCTCAATAATAAAATAAAAAGTGTTAGTTCATACAAATACACAATACATACGCACCTGTCTATCTTAGAAGTTGTCAAAGTCAAACTCTGTTCCTGTCTCTCGGTAGTGTATCTGTTACACTCCGGGAGCATGTGTTGTTGTTGTTGTTGTTGTAGGTGGAATAGGTGTGGCGGCGTCTTTCTTCAACTCCTCGATCCACTCCACAAAAAGCTCGCATGCTTCTTCCGTCGTGATTATCCAATCTGCCAACATCCCCGCAATTTCGTTGAAACCTTTTTGCTGTTCTTCTGCTTTGGTTTCTGGCTTCAATATATCCTGGGCAAAGATGTTTGATCCCGCAGTTTCTCAATCATCGAACACGCCTGTTCCGGAGTGACGTTTCCGACCGCCAATGTAGCGGCAAGATTGAGGAAGAATCTGTGCTCCCTTTGAGCTTGTTCTTTGCGTATTTGTTGTTGTCGTTCTTCTCTGTTCATTTCTGTCTGTCACTGTATTCTAGTATGTCGTGAAAAAGCATTTCAATTTTTTGTTGAAAGAGACAAAGTATGACATCATATAAAAAAATATATACGCATTACCTACCTTAATTTTACTACTTACATTTACATTTACAAGGATTGATGCTCTATATATTTGCTTATGATTTTCCGCATCGCCGTTTCACATTCGAACGCGGCGTTGTCAAACTCGGTCTCTTCCTCCGCCCATTTTTCCTTGTTCATCATCGCTTCCACCGACTCTAAGAATTTCACCGCTCCAAATGCCTCTTCGTAAGTTGGCGGCCTTGAACGAATGATGTAGAATGATGCGTCACGGATTGGTGTATCGTCCCATATGACCTTTCGCATCATCTCCCAATGTTCCTGAACCATCTGTTCGTATTCGGTTCTTGGTTTTTTCTCAAACCAGTCGTCTTCATTCTCGATAAGCATCACGAGTCTGAAATCGTTGGTGTAATGCTTGTGGTCACCTGCCATTTCAATCCAGATGCGCGATGTCTTCACGTATCGTTCTTCGTATTCTTTGTGCATTTTCTGAAAAGCGGGTGGAATCGGTTTCTGCCATCGTGGTATATAGTAATCGGTGATGAACGAAGGAGAAAACCAGTTGATACTGAGGGGGCTTCTGTAAGATGAAATTTCACGCGGGTCGGTCTTCAACCAGTGCTCGCTTTGGCAGTACTTCGGTGTGTGTCCAATTTCACCACATCGGGCGCATTGTTGCTGGTGCAGGACGGGGCAAGTGATGGTCGCGCCAAACTCTGGACCGCTTTTTGTGTAGTGCGTCTTACAGTCTTTGAGAGGGAGGCCGCGATGTTGACAGAACTAACAAAAAGGGCGTCGCATTTTCGTTGTTTTGGTCTGGGTTCTGCGCGTGACTGTTCGCGCAAGGTCGGCTTGGTGTTCGTCTTCGGCACGTTTTGCTTCTTTTTCGTGGTCCCAGACATTCTTGAACCGTATTGCGCTATTCCAACACGGGATTGCCGTTTTCAATTCGCTTTCGGTCATTTTTTCCAAACGATACGGCGGGAGTTGAGCAAAATCCAATCGGCGGTATTTGGGAGGAGGAATCGTCATCGTGGTCGTCATTCTTGCGATGGTTGTTTCTGTATCTAAGGCTGTGAATCTAGACAATTCAAAAAAAAAACATTTAAATTTTGTCCTCCCGGTGATTATTCCTCATCGCTACTGGCGGCACATTTCTTTGGTTTTCCATGCTCCCATATTCCTTCAAAGATCACAATCTCGCTGCCACTCCCTGATTTTTGAACATGAACTCCGTAGCCGTGAAGTTTATCGTTTTCCCATGTTCCAGCGTATTCATGCCACTTGGCAAGATGTGCGTTTTCTACGGCTTCTTCGCTCGTGTAGTTCTTCATATACATAGAACCATAGACAAATGCGGACGTGCGAAGAGTCCCGCGACCATGACGCAGATGACTGAGTCCACCGTCCTTCACATTCTCTGGGTCATTCACGCGCATATGTCCCATATAGACGGTTCCATCGGGATAACTATATACGTGTTCTTGGAGGTCAAGACGGGCAGCGGCATCGATTCGTTCTTGTTCTCTTGCCATTTTTTCTCTTTCTAGAAATTCGATGATAGACTGGTTAAGATACTGTGTTTGACACGCCGGATGTTCCATTCACGCTGAGATATGCGATATTCGGATAAAAACATTTCAATTTTAAATGAAATGGAATGACATCGCGAGTGGCAGCGCGTAGCGGAATGGAATGAAATGACATCGCGAGTGGCAGCGTAGCGCGTAGCGGAATAAAAAAGTGTTAGTTCATACACACAAATTATCTTATCTTATCTTACCTCATGTATAATAGAGCGCGGCATGTGAGCCTTGAAGCATTTACTGTCCGCATTCGAACGGCATCTCACTCTGGTTGTCGCACATTTCGATGAACTTGAATTCTTCTTCTGACACCCTTTGTGCGAGCAACAACTGCTGATAGAGAAGTGTCTTTTCGCGAATTCGTCGAAGATCTGATTCGGGTCGCAAAGTGATGGTTTCTTTTTTTGAGAACGATTGTGCGAATTCGTTGAACATCTGCTCTGGGTCGCAGACAAATGGCTCTTCGATGTCTTCATCGCCCCAGTTTGACGCGTGGTTGAGCTGAACCTTGCGCACATCGAACGATGGAAGTAGGTCGGCTTGTTGTTGTTCTTCGACTGCTGCCGTCTCGCCGCCAACAGCGTGTTTTGACGCACAAAGCGCGTGTACTTCAAGATTCAGACGAATGCGAGGTCCGTGAGGATGAGCGTATGGCTCACGACGACGAGGTTTTTCTTGTTCTTGCGTTTTCAACGCAGCTTGAAGCCATGGTTTGGACTGACGGTCTTGCTCACGGTAGTAGGCGTCGTCACGCTCACGAATGTCTCGCTCACGACGTTCGGTGTCTTCACAAAGACGGTCGTAGGAATAGCGTCTTGGATCTTCACGGGGGATGTAGCGTTCTTCGCGGCGGTAGTCATCGCGTCTTGGCTCTTCACGGTAGTCGCGGCGTGACTTGTATTGAGAGCAGTAGGACGACGTATGTCCGGTCTTGTGGCAGATTCGACAGGCTTGATTCAGGAGTGTTGGACACACGACCTTTCCATCGGGTCCTGGCTGGTTCTTGACGAAGTGGCTGGTATATTCCGATTCGGGTTTTCCGGCGTCACGGCACACCTTACAGTAAGGAGTGGGAACAACAGCAACGGCGGTGGTATTGCGGGTAGTAGTTCTGGACGACATTGTTTCGATTCGACGGTGTTTCTGATAGAAGCGCTGTTGATGACTGATTTGAAGAAAAACATTTCAATTTTTTTTCAAATACTTTAAATCGACCGACATCATGTTATTTCTTTATTCCAAGTCGGCAGCCGCCGCCGCCATCATCGTCGAAAATGAATGTTCAAATAATTCTAAGTCTTTTTCGGTTAGGTCGCTTCGTCTTCCGCGAGGCACCTTAGGGGTTATAAGGTCGATTTCAGATTCATCGTCTTCTATCATCGCGGAGTTAGAAGACGAATGTAGTTGTTTTGAGGGGGGCATTATATACTATACTGTTATTTTTTTGTTTCTATGTTCATTCATTCCGCGGGCGGCGCCATAATCGTGTGATAGCCGAAATCATGCGTGCCGTATTTGTTCTGTAATTTCTCTTTTAAATGTTGTAGTTCGAGAGAAATGATAGCGTCGGTGATGCCTGGGCTTGACGACGCCGACGCCGACACCGACGGAACCTGAAAAGTATGGCTACACGTCCATCGAAACCCATTACGGTTATCCTTTTGATCATATACGAAAGCATACACGAGGTTGTCTTGTATGACGCGTAATTTCGTATATTTCGGTAATGTTTTATTTATCGTATCAGTTAGGGGTATCGCCGCGGGGTCGGCTGTGGGGTCGGCGGTGGCATCGGACGCACTATTTTGTTCTAAACCCGCGACAACCTGATTCGCCGCTTCCAATTTTTCATGTAATGAGATTTTCATTGATTTCGTCCCGACCCACGAACGCGAGAGCTTGGGATGCGACTCGACCTTGAAATATTCTCTCGGAACACGTTTTCCGTTTGCTAGATTTACAAACTCACGATAATACACCACATACTTCTTCATCATTTGTTGCGTAATGCCCTGCGGCAGCGATTGTGCCGTATGTTTTCTCTCACGTTTTTCGGTTTTCGACGGAAGGGCGGCGGCGGTGGTGGCGGAAGCAGCAGCAGGTTCCATTTTGTATATCCACCGCATAAAACATATAAAAATAAAACGCTCTTAAATATCAAAGACACGCACGATGAACGCAATTCAGGAAGCGAAACGGGCCCTAAACAACAGACTCATCTTCAAATGCTCACAAATTGGGTTCGCACTTCGGAGCACATTGTGTTATACCAACCGCGTGAATGTAGGGATTCATGATTACGCGGAATATGCTGCACAGTTGCGTGAGGGAGATTCAGTTTTTATATCCACGACGGAAACCCGCGTGCCAATTCATACTGTTGTCGCGATTTTACGAGCACGTAATGTCCGCGTCGTGTTTTATATTATGGAAGAACCGCTGGTTGCGTGGAAGTTTGTCGAGATATTGCTCCCAGTAAGTATTCGGGTGTTTATTCAGAATAATGCTTACGACCATCCGAAAGTTGGCATCATGCCGATTGGAATACGTGATTGCGGGTCGGTGGTTTTGGCGCATCGACGGTTTCATCATTCTTGGTTGTATGAGAAGGGGATCTCGATGTTGCGCGACACTGTGTGGGAGGCGGAGGCGGCGGATTCGGTCACGCGACGACCCATAAAATGCTTACTGTGTTTCAGTGTATGGACACATCCGTCGCGTCAAGAGTGCTATGACCTGTTCGCGGGTGCGGGTACAGCATCGTCTTCCTTCGTCTATAATCTCAACGATGACCCCGCACCTGAACGACGATTAGAACGAGAGAAACGAAACAATCCTATATTTGCTTACGAAAAGATACCTCCGGTGGTGATGTATGATAAAACTCTTGAAAGCAAATACGCGCTTTGCCCACGGGGGTGTGGTGTGGATACACACCGGTTCTATGAATGTATTTATCTCGGATGCGTGCCGATTGTGGTTCGGACACATACAGCGTTTGACCGGTTGTATCATCCCGTCACAGGATTTCCATGCTTGGTTGTCGAGAGATGGACGGATGTAACCGAGGAACTCTTGGACAGGTGTTATCCGGAATGTTTCGCGAGGATGCGCGAATTTCACGCGAAATACCCGCGCTTTTTGACGGATTTGGATAGTATTGAGGGGTTGTTAATGGGGCTTTAAGTATTATTCTCACTATTATATACGCACGAGTATCATCATGCTTCTTACGAAACGTCACCCTCATCGCTGGTCGATGAAATACAAACGCAGTATCAACTGCCGCCGCCCGCGCGGATTCTCTCAACGCCAGCATTGTAAGTATGGCCGACGGGGGTGGAAGCACACAACGACGCGACGACAATCCGCGAGAGATTAAATTGAAGCGCTTTTGTGGAAAATAGGTATAAATGTAGTGTTGTGTATTATTATAATAGAAATGTTGAAGTCGTTGTTTCGTGGTCTCGTTGAACGTCTTGGTGGCGTCGGTGCCGGCGGAAATACAGCGGTCGTATTGGGGCGATGGGGGATTCAATACGACCCACGGGTTATTGATTGTAAGGTGTTTCAGGCAAATGAAGACCATTGCGGGTGCTGCGTGGTTCCAACGAAGGAGGAGACAGTGGTGATGGCGAATTCGGCGCATTTAGAAGAGTCGCAGACGAAGACACGGACGAAGGCACTCGTTGTTATTTCAGAGGAAGAATCGTATCTGGTGCCGTATGTCATGTAATGGAATGGAATGGAATGGAATGGAATCAGCGTAGTGGATCCAATAAAAATATACATCGTTGTATTACAGAATGGAGGTGAAACGCATCGTATCAGTGGTCGCATTTATTGTGCTTTTCCTCGCGGCGTTGTTTTTATTTATACGGGAATATCCAAGCGACCGGGAGTTTTCGGTTGTATTCGTAGTGGCGGGCGGGGTGTTACTGTGGGGGGCATATACAAACGAGTCATTGTCGAGAGATTCGCCACAAAAAGAATATTCTCTCGATACTACATAACACAATCCATCAATCCATCAATCATGAATATCTCTTTCAACATCACCAAATACACCGGTGTTATGGCATTTTACGCCGTCTTGACATATCTCCTCTTCCCCGCGATTGCGTATTTCTTCTTTGGAAAGACCTTGGAGGCGGCGGGCAACGGTTTCATCGTCGGAAGTGCCGCGTCGGTGATTCTTTGGAAGGTCTATGGATTTGGATTGGTGAAGGGGGCGTGAGCGGGCGTGACTCGGAATCACAAATGATGCTTAATAACATACGCGCTTAATAACCCGCTGACACACGAAAAAAACAGAACGGTTTTTACGATATCAAAAAATTCATTTTTATCAGGGATGTAAATTTTTACTTGGTCGCCAACGTGTATATATTTGTGTTCTTTGTGTTCGCCATTCTTTCCAATATTGAAATGGATAAACGCTTCCATGAAAAAGATAATGAATGTCACGAGGGTGATGACAATGAAGATGGTTCGCATTATTATTTATTAGTATATATGAGTAAAAAATAGTTGTTGTTGGGTGATGGTGATTGTCAAATTTTCGGGAGGTGTAATTTAACTTCAATTTTTAGAGTGTAAAGTTAAATAGTGCTTTTTATATTTATTATTTCAATAAACATAAAATTAAACATTATAATATTTTGTAACGCATACAGAAAATTTAATTGCTGTAAGCACTCTTATTCCCCTAAGTTTCCCTAGGGGGAGGACTGTATCTTAAGCCGGCTCTGGTTGCTTAAACCATCATCAACGACCCATTTCCGTTCAGTCTCTGACGCCCTACCATAGACTAGCATATCGCCTTTAGGTAGTGAGCATGCGGATTGCCCAATCCTTTTCATTATTACCATACCCAAGTTCATTACTCTTGGCCACTTATTCCTTTCGGAGATAAGCTTGGTAGAAAAGGCTCTAAGGGGTTTCCCGAACAACAAGAAATGTCGCATTTCCGACGACAACAAGTCGGAAACACTAGCAGCTAGTCATATCATCAATATTGTTGATGGTGAGGACATAAATGGTTTTCCGTAGTAAGAACTCACATTACTACGGCATGCTGCTTTTAGGCCCTGGTTCACAGCTGATAGTAAGATCATCATCATTACTATAACTGTTGCGTTAAGGCCTCCCATACCGGACATCACACGAAGAACGTTGTAATTCACGGCATACACGCGAACCTTGGCAGTGTTAGTTCCCTCAACGGTGGCGTTGGAAAGAACAAGCTGAAGGGTAGCGTTGTCAATACGAGAGAAGTTGCACGAGCCGGAAGGCTGGTGCTCCTCGGGTCTCAGCGCGAAAGAATACAGGTTGATACCGGTATCAGGGGCGCGAGTGTGGTGCTGGTAAGGCTGAACGAGGTCGAAGTAGGTACCCTCGCGCTCAGAGAAGCGGTCCTGGCCGTTAAGCTGAAGCTTAGCAGTCACGACGGGGTTCTCACCCCAGCAGTGCATGTCGAGAGAAGTCTCGGTGAGGACGAAAGTGCCGGCATCAGAGACACCGGAAAGACCGCCAGAGCCGAAGTTGGGAATGTTGTACTGAGACGTAAGATTAACATCGCCTGCGTGCCACCAAGCGTGAGTTCCACTAACAGACACATCGGCGGCACCAGCATCGTTGAAGAGGCCGGAGGCGCTGATGTAAGAGCCGGTGGTGGCAGCAACACCGTCGTGGGAGCCGAAAGCCATGATGGCGTTGGGGAGGGCATCGACGGCGTCGGTGTAGTTGAAGGGCTGAGCACCGAGGAGGCGGTTAAGAACGGTGTTGGACTCGAGGGAAGAGCAGTAGTCAACGTTCTTGTCGGGCTGGACAACCCAGATAAGCTCCTTAACGGGGTGGTTAAAGTTGAGCTTGATCTTGTTGGAGGAGGAACCGACGGACTCATCACCGGTGAACTGAAGCTGCTCGATGAGGTACTCGTGGGGGTTCTGGGCCATACGCCTGCGCTCATCGGTGTCGAGGAACACGTAGTCGACGTAGAGGGAAGCAGCGACGAGGGACTGGTTGTAAGCGGAAGTGACCTTCGCAGCGACAGCCGAACCAGTAGTGGGGGCGTACAAGCTGGACATAGCCCACAAGCACTCCTCGATGGGGCGGATATCAAGGTTGATCTTGACCTCGTGGTACTGAAGGGCGATGAGGGGAAGGGCTAGACCGGGGTTGCGGCAGAACCAGAACTGAAGGGGGACATAGAGGGTGGTCTCAGGGAGAGCGTTACGGGGAGCGCAAACCTGGCGAGGGGCGTTGGCGTCGCAAGGGCCATCGATGTCGTTGAAGGAGGGGTCGGTGATGAAGGTCAGCTGGGTGGTGTTGCCGATCATCTTGAAGTAGCCGCGCTGCTGCTCGGTGGACATGGTAAGCTGGTTCCAGATGTGCATCCAGTCACCGTATTGGCGGTCGATGCGCTGGCCACCGATCTCAACCTCAACCTGAGAGATGAGCTGCTCACCGGGGAAGTCAAGCCAACGGGCATAGACGCCATTGGCACCGGAGGTGTTCTTAAGGGCCTGGCTAATCTCGGGGAGAGTAACCTGAAGGTAAGTGCGGTAAGCCAAATCACCGTTGCGGGAGATGGTGCAAGTCACACGGCGACCGAAGTCGGCCTGGCCATTAAAAGTCTGCTCGATAGACTCCATGGCGAAGTTGGTGTGACGCTTGTAGCTAACCTTCCAGAAAGTGATCTGGGGGTTGCCAGTAAGATAAACGTCTTGGGCGCCATAGGCGACCAGTTGCATAAGTCCTCCACCCATTATAAAATGCTTGTTATACTATTGAAAAAGAAAAAAAATCGCGGAAATTGACACAAATACGCAAAAAAATAGAATAAATACGAATTAAATAAAAATTGCTAAACTTCTTATACAAAGCCTACGGCGACGACAGCGACGACGACGACGGTTCATTATGTCATTATTTAAGTATAAGCCGCCTAAAAAGATTATTCTCGACGAGCGGAGTATAACCACGCTTGACAGCAAACATAAAGAATTACAGGGTGAGTTTCAATATATACAAGATACAATTATTCCAGAGCTTGAGAGTGAAAAAAACTCCCTAAAAGAACGTCTGCGGGTTCTAAAAAATGGCGGTGGCGGCGGAGGCGGCGGCGGTTCCAAAGATAGTGATGATCCGCCCGAAGAATCGAAAGAATCGGAAGAGCCACCGCCCCCCGCTAAACCTAAATCGGCATTAGAAGAGTGTCTTGAAATCCGAGATCGAATCAAAGAAATCAACGCCACGATTAAAAAGCATCAACAAGATTATAAGAACTATTACCTAAATAATAGCGAGTATATCTTCGAATATTTCGAAACCAAGAAAACGATTACGAGCGGCGGTTCGATGAAAACAAAATCCCTAAATGCGTTTTTCAACCTTCCCGAAGCCAAGAAAACAGAAGAACTCTATAAAAATCAGCATAATAATGTGGAAAAATACATGTCGAGTATCGACCAAAATTATATGGATGTTTCTAAATATGTCTATTCCACCGACATATGTCAGTTTTGCCGGCAAGGCGAGATGATTCCGATTGAAAGTGAAGGTATTATGGTGTGTAATAAATGCTCGAAACAAGTTGTCTTCTTAATCGATAATGAGAAACCGTCCTATAAAGAGCCGCCTAAGGAGGCGTGTTTTTACGCGTATAAACGCATCAACCACTTCCGCGAAATCCTCGCCCAATTTCAGGCGAAGGAAACGACGTCGATACCCGACCCCGTGCTCGAAACCATCAAACGACAAATCAAGAAGGAGCGTATCGAAATCTCTCAATTCACCGATAAGAAAGCGAAAGAAATCATGAAGAAACTCGGGTTTAATAAATACTACGAGCACATACCATTTATTAAAGATAAGTTGGGGATTAAACCGCCGGTGATGACGCCGGATTTGGAAGAACGGTTGTGTAATCTTTTCATGGATATCCAAGGACCGTATGCGAAATTCTGCCCCGACGACCGCGTGAATTTCCTGAATTATTATTATACGGTATATAAATTATGCGAGTTGCTTGGACGAACCGAGTTCTTGCCATTCTTTCCGATGTTGAAAGATCGAGAGAAACGGATAGAACAAGACCAGATTTGGAAACAGATATGTCTGGAATTTGACTGGGAGTTTATACCGACACCATGAGTGCGTGTTCATGATCTGGTTCCGCGCGCCGACCTTACGTCCGCCTCGCCTTGAGTCTATGATTTCGCACCGTTCCCACACCGCCACTCGCGAGACTATGCGATTTATAAAACACTTGTGCGTTATTGGTGAATAGTCCGAAAAAAACGGCACGGATTATACGGTCGTTCCTCAGCCTCTGACACAGTCAATTCATATACTGTAATTTGATAACTCCCGTTATTGCGTAGTGTTATCGTATATGTCCCCGTCGCCGTCTCTCGACTCGTCGTGATGTCACCAGTCCTAGCGTTCATCGTGATTTATATTTATCAAAAACGTGTAATTACGGATGCTTCGACCTTCACCCATGACTCCGGACATAAATCCCGCGTGTCATGTGAAACGCCCGGACCGAACCATATACTCGGATAGCATATGATTTTCGCAGGATTTGCGTTGAAATACGCACCCCACCAACTGAATGTGCTATTGGGGATAATATTATGATCGCATACACTCATCAGAAGCATTTGCTGCCAATCTGCGATTGTATCTCTCACTAGATGAAATTCAAGGTCGCGACCGTAAGAAGAGCCGTCGGGATTCGTCACACATCGATGTTTCAACTCCTCGACCTGTTTTTCCACGATTGATTTATCACATGGCTCATAAAATACGAGGAATGAATATCTCTCCGAAGGTGCGGTCGTGGTCGTGGTCGTGGTCGTGGTCGTGGTCGAAGAAATAACATGAGATATTGCACGATAATAATAGTCGAGAGACATCACCGGATGAATATGTAGATTCTGCACACAATCGCCAATTCTAAAATGTGTGCTTACAAGAATACGTTTTTTCGCTGGACTTCCTGGATAATCACCGCTCCACACTTCACTACCATATATATTTTTAATCCATGATTGCTGCTTCGCGAGTTGTATCATCTCACAGACTTCGGCATATTCTTCTTTGAAATATTTCTCGCTTTGAAAATATCCGTGAAGACGAAGCGGTTTGGTATATTTCACCGTTTCGGTCGGAACTGGGTGATAGGCAAACTCGATTTCATCCCATCGCGGTAAAGTCTGAAACATTTTATCCGTAACTGTGTTGCTCGGTGTAAGATGACGCAGTAGGCCTCGTAATAAGGTGCTCCAGTGGGTGTATCGCGGATGACCCGGGTTGCCTGGCAATACATCATATTTCATAAAAAAAAATGTGTCGCGGTTTCGAATTGCTGCGGCAATCGTCGCGAATACCTGAAACAGCTGGTTTCCCAACCCGCCCATGATGGTGATGGTTAGCATGTTATTATAATACAAATAATGGTGTTTATTTTATATTCCATTTGTTCGTTTGATGCGTGTGTGTGTGTATGCGCGTCTTATGCCATAATTTTGTGCCATGTTTTCAAACATAAATCACTTGTATCATGATCATGTAAAGCCAGTCCAAACCATACACTCGGATAACATACGATTTTATCAGGATTGTCGTTGAAATACGCACCCCACCAACTAAATGTGCTATTCGCCATGATATTGTGCTCACACATACTCATAAGTAATAATTGCTCCCAGTCCGGAATTGTATCTTTTACAAGATGAAATTCGATGTCATTTGCATAGTTCGCAATCGTGCTATCTGTTTGACAAAATGTTTTCAGTTTCTTAATGTGTTGCTCGACAATCGATTTATCACAGGGGTCATAAAATAAAACAAACGAAAATGATTTTTGTTCATGCTTGTTGTTGGCATTTTGAATCACATGCGAAATCGCTCTATAATAATATTCAATCGTCATAATCGGATGAACATTCACGGATGCGGTGTAGTCGCCGTTTCGAAAATGGGTTGAGACAACAACGCGTTCATTTGATGAATCAGTTAACCACTTTTCATTTTTGTATTGTTCTTTTATGTTATTTTTTAGTTGTGAAAGCTGTATCATTTTACAAATTTCAGTGTATTTATCTTTGAAATATTTCTCATTTTGAAAATGGCCAGTCAGTCGAAGTGTTCTATTTTTTGTATCTGTTGGAACAGGAGTGAATCTGAAACTGGGTTCATTCCATGAAGGTAAAGATTCTGTTTCTTTCTGTGACGCTTCATTCAACGGGTTTACATAAGAGCACAAACCTTTGAATAATGTGTCCCAGTAGGTGTGTCGCTGGTAACCCTTATTGGCCCATAACTCCTCATATTTCAAAAAAAAGAAGGTGTCGTTGTTTCGAAGTGCGGTGGCGATTGCGGTAAAAATTTCAAACAGTTGGTTGCCTAACCCGCCCATAATATTGACTGTAATCATGATAATGTACACTATATTATGAATATTATGATGCTATTTTTAAGTCATAAAATAGGAAATGTAAAGTGAAATAAATAAATCGTATCGTATTTATGTATATTATTCCATTCCATTCCATTATGTTGCGTCGTTTTTCCGATATTAAAAATGCGATTTACATTAATCTCGATATTCGCACCGACCGGCGGTTGTTATTTGAAAAGCAGCTTGAAGACCTTCATTCTTTATACCCCGCCGATTTTTCATTTTATCCCGCGTCAAGATTTTCAGCATTTTATCACGAAGAAGGCGCAATCGGTTGTTCGATGAGTCATCTCGAATGTTTGCGTATCGCGAAAAATAATAGCTGGGATCATGTTCTCATTTTCGAAGACGACGCGCATTTCGTCCATCCCGAGGTGCTGGTTCATCAAGTCAATTCGTTTCTTTCGCAGGTTCAGGACCGTTGGGATGTCCTATTACTCTCAGGAAATAATTTCCCACCATTCAAAATAGAAAGCCCTTACTGTTTTCGTGTTGCGAATTGTCAGGTCGCCACGTGTTACCTTGTATGTAGCCGATATTATGATACGTTGATTCGGAATTTCGAGGAAGGACTTGTTGGTCTTACTGCGAATCCTAAAAATAAACCGGAGTTCGCATGTGATATGTATTGGAAGCGTCTTCAACGCGAGCATCGATGGTTCTTGATTACGCCGATTTGCGTCATTCAACGTCCGGGGTATAGCGACATCGAGAAACAAGATGTAAATTACGAGAAAGTGATGACCGATTTAGTGAAAAAGAGACCACCACTACATGCGTTTCGTCCGTAGCGGTAGGTAGGTGTAATTAGTTATCCGTCAAATATCTATCAACTACCCACCACCCGAAATCGCGGTCACTCGGATAATGAAGCCCCGCCATAATACGAATATTCGCACATTTCGTCGCGATTTCCATGACTGCCTGGGTCTTTGCCGGAAATTGTCGAGAGAGTATCTTCGCTAAATAATAGGTCTGAACTGCGTGGCCGGATGGGTAGGCGGGTGTTGCTGCTGAATCGGAATGAAGCAGCGTCCCGTTTTTTTCGTTGATGACCTCAGGCGCGATTTGTGCGGGGCGAGCACGATTGTATTTCCATTTTAACATTTTAGTAATAAAGATTACACGGCTGCTCGTCATGATTTTGTCCATCTCTTCCAACGTCATTTCATCGGGTTTGATTACATTCGTAAATGCGGCGGCGGGATTCATATCAGTCATGCGAAAGAATGCGACGTCACTCGGCATTCGCTTCATGATGTATTCGGTGACGACGACATTCACCTCGCTTCGACTGTCTGGAAACGCTTTTCCGAGTCCAGGTATCGAGAGATTGAACGACGGATACCACCAGTAATATCGTGTAGGTTGAACAAGAAGAACAAGAATATACGTAATCAATAATGCGACAAAGATGCGAAAATGGTCGGGGTCGCGTTCAACAATCTTGTAATGATAATTGCTAAATCGTTCTCTCAGCTCCATGACTGCGCCGCTTTCTTTTTTAGGTGGAGGAGCCCCTATCCATTTTCGGAAATCATTCCATTCGGGTATAACAATCATTATAATATATACTACTTGAAGCATATATTATAGTCGTGCGAACTGGCACATCCGCGGCGTGCGACGTGGTTATCTATACGCGGAGAGGAGTGGGGAAGCCGACGAGGTTGGCACCGATACCGAAGCCAGCACCGGTTCTCGCAGAAACAGCAAGGCTGGGGACATAGGTATCCAAGATGCTGAAGGTGGCAGCAGCAGTAAGAGCAATCAACGCGACCTCATCGAAGGAGAGGCTGCGTTTAGGGATGGCGTAGGCGGCGATGGCGACCATAACACCTTCCACCAAATACTTAATGGTTCTCTTGACGAGTTCGCCTAAATCAAAAACACCGGACATTTGGATGATTTATTATAAATACTGATAAGAAATTAAAATTGGCGTTGGCGATGAATGAAATGAAATGAATGAATGAATGAATGAATGAATAAACGAAATAAATGCGTTAAAACACTTAAACAACTATGTTATACTATATTATAATTCCAGAACTCGTTGAAACATGTCATCGCATCCCCCATCCGGTGTTGAATTGAAACACACTAAAACTGGTGACGTAAATCCGAAATACATCGACCTTTTAGAGGAAGATAAACCTATCGCTGGACAGAAATTCGCGTGCCTTTCTTTCGTCTCACCAGAACACATTTTGAAGCAGAAAGACCATTTCTTTTTCCAAAAATTTCTTCATTATTGGGACTACCAGAAGTCGATGGAGAAGTTCATCCAATTCCTTAATTTCGTTTCATTCAAATACCATGTCAGTTTTGACAAGATGTCGGCTGATTTTCAGGAATTTGCTAAAGAAGAGAAGGACATCCTTCAGAAAACGAATATCTACGATGAATACAAGACTTTTCTGGACAAGCATGAGGATGACCTTGAAGCCGAGTTCAACGAAAAGCATAACTTTCAGACATCGGTGCGCGGGTTGAAGGTGCGCGGCGTTTTTGGTTCTCAGAAGGAGGCCGAGTTGCGTTGTCAGATGTTGCGCGAGGTGGATCCGAACCATGACGTCTTCGTTGGACCAGTTGGAATGTGGGTGCCGTTTCATCCGGATGCATACAAGACCGGTCGCGTCGAATACATGGAGGAGACCTTGAACCAGTTGATGGCGGAGAAGAAGAAGAATGAGGAGCAGGCGAAGACCGAGTTTGATAAGCGTGTAAAGGAGACGAAGGCGAAGGCGATTCAGGAGAATATCAAGCTGGCGAAGGAGAGTGGCAACAAACTTACGCAGATGTTGGCGAAGGATGGCGAGACGTTGGTGGATGCGAAGCCGAAGGACTTGGAGGGTAGCAGTGCGAGCAGCGGAGCGAGCGGGGCGACTGCGAGTGTCGGTGGCGGTATCTGGAATGACAACGATGAAACGTCATCTCTTTCGATGACTGTCGAGGAGATGCGTAAAGAGCTTTTCGAGAGTGATGATGTTGTCATGGATAAGAAAAATGACCATGGATTGTCGCGCTTGTCATCGGTGAAGGAGGCGGATGCGGAGAATTAGTATTTGAATTATTTCGATATGAAAACGAAATAATGGTCATTATTACTACTGTGACTTACAGTAATAATAATGTGCTAAATGATGCTATCTACCATTTCTTGGTGAATGTAACGTTGGCATTCCAACCACTAGACTGGCTGTAGCCACCACCAAAACTAAGAGATGAATTCTTTGCTTCAGCAGATGAGGCTGAAAAATCGGTGGAAGATGCGGTCTTCGGATGTGTAAATTGGAGAGTTTTCATGGAAGAATGAGTGAGTGAATTATATTATAGGATAATATTATTTATTATAATTCCGAAGATAAAGCGATTGTTTATTATTACTAGTCGTGTGAATTCGTTGCTTAGACGGACTGCGCGACACAGTAATAATAATCTTTGAAGACTGTTTTGTCTTTGACACTGCGGCTCATTTTGGCGGTGGAGAAGCCTTCGGTGGCAGCGGCTTTCGCAATCGTATCCCATGTCTTCAAGACTTGGTTTGAATTGACAAGGCGTTTCTCGACTTTCTTACCGGTGGTTGAAATTTGGACACTAATCACTGGGTTGGCCTGTCCTTGAATAACTGCCTGTGTCATCGTGTAATAACTCTCTTTTAGAGCGAGACCGTAAAACCCTTCATTGGAATTATTTTCAGCCCAAATCGTCGCCTTCAGTGCGTTCGGGCACGCATTCAGATAGGTCTTAAGGTTCTTCATGTCAGTCTCGCTTGGTGTCTGTCCCACGGAGATTTTCCATTTCTGATACTCTTTCAGAAGTGTAGAATTCAGGATTTTGCCACGGTCGGAGAACTTACAGCACTCGAAAATAAAAGTTTCAACACTAAACTGTGCTGGATTTTCGGCTTCAGTTGCGATAACCTTCTTGTATTCCACCGTCTTCAACTTGATACCCTGATAGCCGTGAATACGTTCGATACGCTTGGGTTTGAATTTTACGTCCATATAATGTTTCAATGCGTGGAAGGTTTCTTTCGCTGGTTTCGTATGCGACCAAAGACGGAATCGTCCTTCAAGATTTACGGATTCTTCTTCCACATCGGGACGCACGATACAGCATGTCGCGACGAACTCGTCGAACTTTTTCGTCATTTCATTCTCAGGAAGAAGAATGTGCTGGGTGAAGGGAGATTCATTTTCGGTCGCGACGACTTGAAGTGCTTGGGATTGTTGCGCGGTCTTCTCTTTGAGTTCATTATTGGCGAGTGTGAGGTCGTGGATGGTCTTTTTTTTCGATTCGAGGTCGTTGGCAAGCTTCGCATTTTCGGCTTCCAATTCTTCATTGCGTTGAAGCAGTTTGTTGAAATTTTCCACATTATACATTCTCGAGTGAATAATATCCTCGATATGTTTTGTCAAGCGGGCGATTGTAAAATTTGTGTTGTCATATGCGATGATTTCGGTCTTGTTTTTACCGCTCACTTCAATCGTGCGAAGTTGGCGCTTGATTTTCGGGTGTGCTTTAATGTGGTTCTCGATTTCGGTTCTATTTGACACTCTGAATGCTGCGGCGAGGATGAAGTTATCGTATTTCTTGTGATGGTGTGCGACGCGGGTGGCGAGGTCGTTGGTCTGTCCGAATTTGATGAGTTTCTCGTTGTCGGCGTTGGTGTTGTCGATGGTGCCGAAATAAATGGTTTGAGTATTCAAAGGAAACTGAGTGATAAGCGTCTTCTCGACCGCGCGTTTCTTTTCTTGGGTCAGGGTGATGGTGGCTTGGTTGAGGGTGCTGATGACTTCGTTCTTTTGTTCGAGTTGGGCGCGGAGTTCGCTGGTCTGTTCATCAATACTATGAAGAACTAGGTCTTCTAATGATAAATAATAGTCATGTATTTCACTTGCTTTCTTTGTCTGTGCCTTCAAACATAGTGATTTGAAGCATCGGATGGTCAGTTTGATAGTTTGTTTGTTTTGACCGCCGTTTTTGGGTTTAGATGGAATGATTGGTTCAGTTGGTTGTTCTTCATCACTACCACCTGACACGTTTTCTGGTTGTTCTGATTTTTTATATTCAGGAATGGAGACAGTATAATCTACGTTGAGTTTGAAGTTTTTTTCAAGCAATGTTCTAACGTTTATTTTCTGTGCGAAACCCAACCATTTCCATACATCGTCCAAATCAATAACAAAGTCAGTATTCTTATCGAAATTCAGATAACAATAAAAACTACTGACAAACAATTGCTGTTCGAATGTGCTGAAGTTTTTTTGGAGTTTTTCTAGAAGAAAATTATTATATTTTTGAGACAACTTTGTAATCGGGTTTTTCTCGATGAGTTCAACAATATTGAGAGTTGCCGAAGAGGCGGCGGAGGCAGAAGAAGCGGAGGACATCGTTATGAGCGTATGTTATACTATGTATAGACGGATGTCTTTAAGTTGATTTCGCTTTATGGTTGTAAAGTGGTTTTTATGAAAACGCTTTTTTTTTCATAAAATTGAACAAGGAAATTGATGTTGCTTTTATAAATGAAAAGCGGATTTATAAAAGCGGTGGATTCAACGATGTTGCTTTCATATAAAAAAGCGAAAAATAAGGTTAAAATACTAATTTCGGAAAACCGCTTTTGTTGCGACAAAAGCGGATTCTATTAAATGCTAATTTCGGCAAACCGCTTCTCATTTTGGAGAACCACTCTCACCAATTCGTGAGCGCTTTCCCTCACCACTTACTCTTCTTCACATTTATCTTCGGACCCTTGCTATTTTTCGCAGCATTAGGGTCATACGACTGCTCGCCTTCATCATCAGAACCGAGATTCTTCGATATTTCCCAGAACTCCTTACTGCCGAGTTTGAATGGCCCGTGCTGTTGTGCCTTATACCAGAAGATTTGGTCTTGTAATTTGTTCGATTTCGCGTTATTATTGATGACCAAACACTCATAATTCTCGGTGCACTGGTCCATGACCTGACAAAAGCTCTCAAAAGTGGGGAACATGCCCGCATAATTGTCGTAGATTCGCTTACGATTCGCAATATATGGCTCGCGGAGGATAAAAACGTAGTCGATATTGGTGCGGAGATTTGGAGGGATACCCAATGGATATTGCATTGTGATGACTAACATGATCTTCCAATGACGTCCGTTCATAAAGAGGAGGCGCATCATCACGTCCTTCGTCCATTTGTTATCATACAAACAATCATCCAATACAACGAACGTCCTTGGGTCAATGGATGACTTCTTATACGTATCCATTTCCTTTTTCACTTGTTTTAGGACTGCTTTTTGGCGCTTGAGAATGTTCTCGATAATGGCGGTATTATACGCGTCATGGATAAATAGTTTGGGTACATGGGCGGCGAAAAAACCGTTGCCGGCCTCTGTGCCTGAGATGACGGTTCCGATGGGAATATCTTGGTGGTGAAACATCAAGTCCTGAACGAGAAAACTTTTACCGGTATCACGGCGCCCGATGAGAACGATGACGGGTCCCTTATTTTCATCTGGACGAAAGCTGATAGCCTTCATGTCGAATTTTGCGAGCTCTAAATTCATGACGAACTTGATGATACAAATGATGGATATTTTATTGCGACGGATTATACGAAGTCTGTTCCCGTTTAAAACCGATATAAAACATCTATCGAAGAATCATATTATTATTCGTTATTCGTTATCCGTTATTCATTTAGGAAAATGGCGACACCGTCCCCGACACCGACATTCCAACTTCACTATCGCAAACACAAATATACTCCGGAGAAAATCGATTCCGCAAAGCTTTACGATATTCAGAATTATATCCCGATTTATAGCCGTTTTTTTGATATCAACGAAACAAATTTCAATAGCATCCAACTGAACCAGACATATTATTTACAAAATATTATTGAGCATCCGAGAGGCGGAGATACAGACGAAACCCATGCTAATTCTCTAAATCATTTAGAAACTGTAATTGGGGATGACGCAGGCAACACGACGAATGTCCCGATGTTTGTGAAATATTCGCCGCTATTAGACCCCATACGGTATTTGTCTGGGAAATACGAGACGCCCGCCACATCCCCCCCTAAGACCTCGCTTCCTAAATATAATTCAACACCAGAAAACTGTGAAGAAAAGATGCTGAACACCAATAATTCATCTTATGTGGATGGGTTCTTTTCGTATTTGACAAGCCGAGCTCTTCATACCCATGGTATTGTTCATGGATTGGATTATTATGGAAGTTATCTTTGTAAGCAACGCGAGTTTTCAACGAACGTATTTGATGATATTGATTATTTGGCGGATTGTTCCTTTTTTAATACATACGAAAATCAGCGATTCACGATTGATTATTCGCAGTTTGGGGACGATGAATCGAGTATGCGCGACAATAAGTGGCTGAAGCTGCGAAATAAGCTGAACCCTGTTTTACAAACCCCTATTACAATTCTTGAAGATGTCATTGAGTTTGAGCCAACAACGCTGACGAATACCGACGCCGTTGGAATCGAGACAATGACTGCTGCCGCCAACACCGACGGTGATAGTCACATGGTTGAAATCAACTTTGATGACGTGGAACCATCGGAACAAGTATTACAGTCGAATAAAAAAAAGAGTAGTGGTAATTCGGCCAACAGCGACAGTGATAGCGAGAGCGATACATCAGAATCGAATTCATCTTATACTACGATTGATGGCGAAGACGGAAGCGATCACGGAAGAGATGACGACGAAGCAAAGGCAAACGACGACGACAACGACACACAATCGGCAGAAAGTGACGTCAGCAAGAGCAACGGCGAGAGTGATAGCGACGACGGCAGCAGCTATTCTAATTACAGCGACGATGAACAAATCATCGTAAAAATAAACGATTTTCCAATTCAAGCAATTTTACTCGAGAGATGCGTGAATACACTCGACCATATTATGATGCGAGATGAGCTCACAAAAGAAGAATGGACGTCGCTTCTGTTCCAGGTCATTATGACACTTGTCATTTATCAAAAAATGTTCAATTTCACACACAACGACCTTCATACAAATAATATTATGTTTATTGAAACCACCGAAGAGTTTATTTACTATCACTACAAAGGTCAGTATTACAAGGTCCCGACATATGGCCGTATTTTCAAAATCATCGACTTCGGCCGCGCCATATACAAATTCCGCGGAGAGCTGATTTGTAGCGACAGTTTTCATTTTAAAGGCGACGCAGCAACCCAATACAATTTCCCGCCATATTACAACCCCGACAAACCAACGGTTGAACCGAATTATAGTTTCGATTTATGCCGTTTCGCATGCGCACTCTTTGATTATTTCATTTATGACCTACGGAAGGTGGAAAAACTGTGTAAATCAGACCCCATTATTAAGCTGGTTGTAAAATGGACGACGGATGACAAAGGTCGAAACGTCCTCTATAAATCGAGCGGTGAGGAGAGATATCCGGATTTCAAATTGTATAAAATGATCACTCGGTCGGTTCATGGACATATTCCCTCCAACGAAATACATAATCCGCTGTTTGATGAATATAAAATCACGCATAAAAAATACAAGAAACATGCCGCACTTTCTGCGAAATTTCTGAAAGACGGTAAAAATACGCACCTATTTATTGACGTGAATGGATTGCCGTGTTATTGTGAGGCGTAAGATTACATCACTAGCCGCCGCCGTAGTGTTCCTTCCCTTCCGCATTATTGTCCTGTGCGACGCCTACGATTTTCGATAATCATCTCTCGGTGAGCAGGAACTCCATTCTTCGCGATGAATTCGATGTTACGCATGGTCCATCCCATACTGCATCCAGAATGACCCACTTCCATATTATTACCAACAAGTGTAACAACCTTGTCATCACCATAACTGAACATGAAACCGCGGTCGGCTGGCGGGCTGTATTGTGATAGATATTTCCAAACGTTCATTTCTTTCTGCTTGATTTCTGGTAATTGACCCACACGAATAATCGCACGCATTCCGTCGCGAATCATGTCTTCCGACCAGCTGTCGTTTATATACGAGAGGTCGCATGATTCGACCGCATCCATGGTAAGAGGCCAGTATTCGGCAGTATCGTCGGAGGAAGGAGAGCGTTCCAATTCGACAGCGACAGATTCGGGGGCGACGACGGTAGCGGTAGCGATAGGCATAACAACGATAACGATGATTTCATATCATGATATTCAATATAAACATAACGAATCAATTTTATCTTTATATGTAGGTTCGCGGTTAAAATAAGTATTTGAATATATTAAGGCTATATAAGTTGATGCCACGCGATACAATCAAAATCAACGGTGTCTCCTACGACATCACCGACTTCAAACACCCCGGCGGGAATATTATCAACTACGCGAAGAATTCGCCCGACGCGACAGAAATATTCAACGAGTTTCATCATCGGTCGAGTAAGGCGAAAAAGATGCTGGGTTCGCTGCCAGTTTTAACGGATGATAACGAATCTCTCGAACTCACGCCTCACCAGCAAGAAATGACGGCCGACTTCCGAGAGATGCGCGCCACCCTCGTCGAACAAGGATGCTTTGAACCGGATTATATCCACGTCTATTTTCGCCTTCTTGAAATCGCCTTTTACTTCGGTCTAGGAACATGGCTTGCTTCATACAATATCTACGCATCCATTCTCTCGTTCATCGCATTTAAGACGCGTTGCGGCTGGGTTCAACATGAATGCGGACATCTTAGTTTTACTGGAATCCGTGCGTTGGACCGCGCCATCCAAACATTCACGATGGGGTTTGGTGGCGGGGTCAGTTCATCAGTATGGAATACGATGCATCAAAAACACCACGCTACACCACAGAAAATTAAGCATGATATCGATTTGGATACAACACCGTTTGTCGCCTTTTTCGACCGTGCGTTTGAAGAAAACACAAACGGGAAAGCAGCTACGCGATTTATGAATCGATGGTGGATGCGGCTTCAAGCATGGACATACTTGCCTGTCATCAATGGTATTCTTGTCCATTTATTTTGGACATATTATCTTCATCCGAAGAAGGTTTTTCACCGTTTGTGTTCAGCACGAACGAGAGAAGTATATATTGAAACCGCATTTGAAGCGGTATGTATGACTGGTTCTCATCTCTCGTTGCCTCTCATTTTCTATTCTGGTGGCGGCGGCGAATACGGTGTATTGTGGTGTTACTTCCTATTGATGGTGGTGAATTTCTGGAATTTCATCTATTTATTCGGGCATTTCTCTCTGTCACATACCTATACCGGCGTAATTCCCGAAGACAAGCATCTGCTGTGGTTTGAATATGCGCTTCATCATACTGTGAATATTTCCACGAAATCGCAGCTCGTTTCATGGATGATGGGGTATCTCAATTTTCAAATCGAGCACCACCTTTTTCCGGCGATGCCGCAGTATAAAAATGCGATAGCGGCTCCGTATGTTCGTCGATTTTGTGCGAAGTGGGCCGACACCCCCGCATCATCTGGGTCCGCTGGGTTGAAATACATCGAACACTCTTATACACAAGCATGGTGGCTGATGTTATCAAACTTGAACAAAGTTGGAAAACATTATTATGACCATGGTGTAACTGTGGATGGCGTGGGCAGCGAAGAAGCC
>Ga0194115_10001734_pt1 | contig 27070 bp, 51 predicted proteins | sample TA2MahsurfametaG_3_FD_148656 | JGI IMG/M metagenome (GOLD analysis project Ga0194115, IMG submission 148656) | Freshwater microbial communities from Lake Tanganyika, Tanzania - TA2015002 Mahale S4 surface | ecosystem: Environmental > Aquatic > Freshwater > Lake | place: Tanzania: Lake... | reverse complement strand
ATCTCCTGCTAATAGACCAAAACTATAAGCATCTGGTTGATATTTTAAAACATCAGCAGCTACTATAACATTTGAACCAGTAAAGTTTGGCATAATCTAAAAAAAAATTAAATAAATTAATAAACAAATTAAAGGTATTGAATAAAAAGGGTTATTTTTAGCTTTAATCCAGATATATTTTTTCCATTTTTTTAGTTTAAATATTAGATATTGGTTCATAGTTTTTTCTTTGGTTTAGATTTATTTAACTTAATAATATTTTCTTTTTTAATTTCAGGATTTTGATTTTTATTATTTTCAACAAGCTCAAATCCTCTAAAATTATACATTTTTAAATTTGTTTTGTAGTCTACCTCACTTCTAAAAATAGTTTTATTGCCTCTTTGTAATTGAACTTTTTTAATATTTTCTATTATTTTCATTTTATATAATCCTTTAAGTTTAACAAGAGGGCTATTTCTAGCCCTCTTATATTATTCATTGTGATTATTGAATAGATGAATCATGATGTAATTCTACACCATAAGAATCATTTATTTCTGCTACTCCATAAACTGAAGTTGCTACAATTTCTTCTGCTCTTAAAGAAGCATCTCGTTGAGTTTCAATCTTGACATCTTGCATGATTGCCATAGCAAGAGCATCACGATGGAAAGCCCCACCTTTATAATCGCCAGCTGTTCCTGTGTTACTTAAATTTGCAGTTTCAAATACATTTAAACCTGCAAGTTTACCCACGAAACCATTTCTTAATGCTTCATTTGCTAAATCATTTGAAGCACTATTAGCGAAAGTATTAGTTAGGTTCGCTTTAAGATCATAAGCAATTTTTGGGTGCAATACTACCTGACATTCTGTGATTGGTAATGCTGCTGCTCTAAGTGTGGATAACGCATCGAAAATTACTGCTGCGGTTATATTTGTTGTTCCATCACCAAGTGCAGTACTAAAACCATCAAATAATGCAGTTAGGTCTGTGTCTTGTTTTCTTGCAATCGCTTCTCCAAATAATTTACCAATATCTGCTGCTACATTTCTTGGTGCAGAATTTTTAGCTAAATCTGTGAGAGTCGTCATAATTCCGATTTCACTAGCTGTAATGGTAACACTAGTTGGGTTGATTGCTGTGTTAGATAAATCAGTTGCTTCGTTTACTGCTGCTGCGGATACTTGAGCATAGATCGGAACTTCAACGGATTTACCACCACCAATTATACTGTAATTTCTTACTATGTTTCTCATGATGGATTTTTCTGAAGCTACAAATTGTGCTTCAGCTACGATCTCGGTAAATAATTCCGAAAGCGTAGATGATGTTGTTTCATTTGCCATTTTTTTTTCCTATATTGTTTATTTATTTAAATTGATTTTTACAGGACTAGAATCACGTTTTTTTCTATATTCAGCATACGCTTGACGATCTTCTGGTCGAGATAAATCTAAATCCTGAATTTTAAAAGTTGGGTTTACAGTCTTACCACCGATACTACTCTGGCTTCCTGAACCAGACAAAGACGCTTGTCGGAAATGTTGGTTAGTATCTAGAAATTCTTTAACTAAATCTTCAATAGTTAATAATTCACCTTTTTGATTGTATCTTATATTAGAATTTTTATCAAGTATTTCTGTTCTACCATCATCATTATATTTTATTTGATCTTTTAATAAAAGAACTACTTGTTGTGGATTTATAGCTTTATTTTGAGAAGCAAAACTTAAAATAGTATTATCTATTTTGTCTTTTTTAATTTGACTTTTATATTTAATAATCTCATTTTCTTTTTCTTGTAATCTCTCTTGCATAATTTTTTCAAGATCAGATTTTGTTTTAGCTTCTTGGAATTGTTTTTGTTTTATGATTTCAGCTTGTTTATTTTCTTCTTCAAGAAGTTTTTTTTCATATTTTCTTTTTTCTGACTCAAGTCTAACTTGTATCATTTTATCAAGTTGCTCTTGGGTAAATGTCATTTGTTTAACTTCTGATTTATTTTCTGTGTCATTTGTTTGTTCATTTTTCGGTTGAACTACCTCTTTTTCTTGCGTCATTAAGACTCCTGTTTGTTTATATTATAAGTTCTCCATCTTTATTATACCAATCTAAATTTACATAACTCCAATGGTGTCTACAATTATAACCCCCTCGAACTATTAGAGGGTTACCTGATTTTTTACCTTTCCAATTTTTGGTGTTCCATATTTCTTCAACTTCTTCAATTGTAAAGATATTCCCAGGTCTTTTACTATATAGACCATTTAAAATATTTTTACAATGGTCTCTTGTAGTAGGAATAATATCTCCATTATATTGAAGATATTCTAGCCCTGCGTCCCGTGCCTTGTTAAAATTGACAGTCGCATCAAAATCCCTCAATGAGTCATTTAGAATTTGTCCTGCATATCTTTTCATATTTTCACCTACTCGATCACTTGCAAATTTTGATTGAAGGGTTTGTATAGATTCATTAACTTGTTTTTGTATTGATGCAGATTTTTTATTTTCGTTATTTTTAATAAAATTTACTAATTTACTTATTTCTTTGTCATCTGAACTAGCATAGATACCATTAATTGTTTGTCTAAGTTGTTTTTCTAGTGTGGGAAAGTCAGTTCCTAATAAAGTATTTTCATAAACTTTTTCAGATAATTTTTGAGTAAATGTGTTTGAGACATCTTTGAACTGAATAAAATATTGTTGTTTTAAATTTTGAATAAGAGCCAAATCTCCTTTTGTTATTTCTTGAAACTCTTTTGGAATATTACCTATTGCTTTAAAACTTTTTTCAATTCTTTTAGCTTGTTTATTAAAACCCTCACGCACCAAAGTATCTGTCCAAAGTAAATATTCTTTTTCTAATATAGATTTAATTTGAGGTCTAATAGCAATAGCAGATTGAAGATCAATTAATTTACCATCTGTTAAAGGCAACTTACTAGCTGAATCAACAACTTGTTTTTCAATATTGTCTAAAGTTTTAATTAAAGTTTCATAATATTTTGCTTCAGCAATATCTATCTGTTTGATGCGGTATAAAATTGCATCTTTAACTATATCTGACATTTATTAGATTTGTTCCTGAGCAACTTCTTTGTCAGGAACTAGAACTTCTTCTTGAGTAAATTCTCCAACTTCTGATTTAAATTCTATTTCCGCAAAAATTTTATCTAATTTTTCATCATCATCAATTACTGCTCTTGCAATTTCTTTATCCACTTCTTTTGCAAAAGTAGGTGAAGCAATACCAAATGCTTTAGCTTGTTGGAAGAAAGTAAGATCACTTGCAAAATCTCTAATATTAAATGAATCAGGATAATTTATTTCGCCATCAAAAATTGTATCTTGGAATAAAGCATACAATCTAAATAATTGTTCTTCACATATTTCAAGGTTGTCAGCTTTTTCTGATAATCTTGCATTTAATAATTCAAACTCTGTTTGTAATGCAACACCTGAACTCACTCCAGTTTTACTTGTTCTGATTGCTCCTGTGTGTGATATTCTATTTATACTTTCTACTTTATTTTTTATTGAATCCATTATTGACTGTAAAGAACTTCCTGAAGGTTGTAACAAATAAGGTCTTAAATTAGAATCCATATCGTCAGGCATTTCTATAACTGCACCCGCACCTGCACTAGCATTAACACTTGGAGTTTTTACTAATGAAGGGTGATTTGTTAATCGGATTAACTGTTCCATTTCAGAATATTCGTTATAAATACTTTTCTGTAAATCTGCTATATCAGTTAAATCTGAATGACCTATTGCTCGTTTATGAGATTTAGCATTATACAGAATTACTGCTGGTATTTTACCTAATTTATTTTCAACGCTGTCAATTAATTGAGGCTCTGATTGGTGTGGTAAATAAATAGTATCAATTCGATCTAGGTACCACATACGAATATACATACCCTTAAATTGATCTACTTCTTCTTTTATTTTTAAATAATTTAATTCATACTTTCCATTGATTTGACGTTCAAAATTCCAATCTAAAACATTTTCAGAGGTAACAATACTTAAGTATGGTCTTATATCTTGTTCTAATTCTTCGGCTCTTGTGTTAGTTGTTATGTTTGGTTTATCTAAAATTAAAAAACATTGACCATAAATTGAAGCATAATTTTGTGCTTGTTTAATAACTGAATTGAAATTGTTACCCTCTAAATCAGCATCTTTTAAAAAAAATTCTAAGGACGCTTCATCTCTCAAACTAGCAAATTCTCTAGTCGGTTTTACTCTGAATAAAAAACTAGAATAAATTTGAATTATATTTTTACAATGATTATCGCAAGGCGTGTTTCTTAATCTTTGAGTATATTCATTGTCTAACTCTAAATTATACCTATTTAAGTATTGACCTACACTATAATCATATCCACCATTGTATGACCTTATATAATATTCCCAGTTCATAAAATTTTCTTTATAGTCTTTATGAACGTCTAATGCTTGTTCTCTTGAATATGCCATTTATTTCATCACCCATCTGGTTGGTTTCGAAAATATAATATTAGATTTTAAAGGTTTGATATAATCAATCATGTAACCTAAAGCATCATTCATGTGGTCGTATCCTTGTTCTTTGTCAGGAATATTTGTATTTTCCTTGTATATTTGTCTTTGTAATCCTTTTATCAAAGATTTGCAAGTTTGTGAAATAAAAATATGTCTTATGTTATTAGAATCTTTAAACATAGAATTGACATTATTTATACGATCTCTGATCGGAGTATGACTGTTTTTGATTTTTACTTTGAAATTAGCATTTTGCAAAATACTTAAATCAGTTTTGCCACCTGCAGAACTTTTGCGTTGCTTAGCAGCTGGATCAGGATAAATAAAAATTTGAATTTTAGAACCATATCTGTCTCTTATTTCTTGTACCATTTCATCAGTATTTGAACCATAAATAATTATCTCATCAACTATATATATTTTTTCTTTTTCAATTTGACCAACACAAGCGGACATTGGATCAATACCAAAATCCATTCCTATATGTAGTGGTTTTAGCCAATCTATTTCACGTTTTATTACACTATCCACAGGGTGAAAATTATAATAAACTGCACCCGAATAATTTTCAAAAGAACCTTCAAATTCTTGCCTAAAAGTTCTAATGTCTAAATCTTGTCTTGCTTGTTCAATTTCTTTAAGAGTAACCATTTGACCATCTAAAGTAGTAAATTGAAAAGATTCCCATTCTTTATCTTGTTTACCTTTTAAATATAATTCATAAGACCAATTTCCATATCCTTTGGGAGTACCACAGAATAAGACATGACCTAAAGTATCTGAAATACTAGCCCTTAAAACTTCATACCATGTACGTTTGTCAATATCAGCAAATTCATCTAATATTAAAAAATCTAAGCCTGTGCCTCGAAGACTATCATAATTATCTGCACCTTTTAAAGAAATAGAAGAATTAGATTTTTTTAATATTATTGTCATAGTAGTTTCATTTAAATCTTCAATCCAATTAAATTTATTCAACATTTCTTTTAAGGTTCCCCAAACTATTTCTTTAGCCATTTTAAAGGTTGGTGCAACATACCAAACTTTTTTATTGGGTTGTGCAGCATACTTCATCATTTCGGTTACCGCTAAATATGTCTTACCGAATCTTCGCCCTGATATTAAAATTCTAAATCTAGCTTTTGATTGACTAATTTTTAACTGAGGTTTTGTCAGACTGATTTTCATGACAAAAATATTTTAAAAACAATTTTTCTTCATTAAATTTTTTATGACTTACATTGTATTTTTCATACATCTTTTTAACAGCAAACTGATGACATTCAGTCCACGAATCAAATTTTTTAGGATACACGCTTGGATTTCCACAATAGTTACTTATAGCTGAACACAATGAAAAAACTATTACAAATTTCATTAAATAAACTATACTTATTTTTAATCATTTATCTAATTAAATTTCAGGTTTTTTTACCTTATTTTCAATAGCTAAACAAGTATATGTTGCATATAATTGATTATCTTCAATTTGTTGCCTAGTAAAGTTAGATTGAGAAAATAAATTTTCATAAGATAATCCGATTCCATTTTTAATACAATCATAAAAACTTGCCTGTTCAATAGGAAATTGTGTAGGAATGTAACAAGTTTGGTTTATTAAAGAACATATATACAAAGTTAAAGTAAATTTCATAAATCAAAAAACTTTTTTATTTTTTGGTGAATGACATAAATAAAGATAAATAATATAAATACTTTAATCTCTAAAGGAATAATTGAATTAAGAATTAAAATACTTTCAGTAATCATCTATAATCAGGTTTAAAATTCATAAAAAACTCTATACTAAATAATTTTTACATTTTGATAATTGATTAGATTATCATAGATGTAATCCTATTAAAAATGTTTTGTTTAGATTAAATTTTAAAATTCTTTTGCCAAGATTTAATTGCCCAATACGCAGGAGATAAATTTTTTTGACCTTTAACATTTGCAAGAATAGGTCTAAATCTTGCAAAAAATGATTTCTGTCTACTAGGAATATTCCTTTTGATACTCATGCCTTTCGCTCCAAATCTTACTATTTTTATTTTATTAGAATTGTAATCTCTTACATATACAGCAAATTTTTTAGAACTATTTGATGCTCTAAATGGTACGTTTAATTTGACATTTCTGTTTTTATATTTTGCCATTATCTTAAAAAATATCTTTTACGCCAAGCATGGCAAATGTAATTATCTTTTACAAATTTTGAGTCCCACTTGCCACAGTATTGTCTTCGGTTTGAATATAGCCCACAATTTCCACAAGCATTTTTACCTTTAGTTTTTGAAAATGATTGAGGTAATTTATAGTCTATGATCTCCCCATTTGGATAAAAATTTGGTCTTTTTTTTTCTTCAGTAAGATTATTCATTTCCCCTGTCCTCTATATTTTTTATATGATCTTTTTTTATTTTTATTCATTGATGACATTTTAACAATACCATTTCCAATGTTAGTTCTTTTATAATTTTTATGAGAAATAGAATTAGAACCATAAAGATTCCCTTTCCTATTCATTTACTTCTTCAGCTTTAAGATCAATAATTAAAGGTAATGGTTCAGTAATATTTTCTGTAATAGTTCGATCCTTCATACCTAGATAGTTTTTGCTGAGCCAAATTTGCATATGCGTATTGTCTTTCTTGATTGCCTTGTCCCACATCTTTTTTCTTAAAGATGCTTTGCCTTTTTCTCGAAACTGGTCAATAATTTCTGCATAATTTCTTCGTAAAGTTTTAGCACTTAAATTCATAACAGCAGCAATCTCATAATCAGGACACCCAATTGATGCAAGATTTTTAAGAATTTCTACATCAATAATAATTTTAGGACGACCAACTGATTTTTTTTCACTTATGATATTATCTTGAATTTTGTCCATTTTTGATTCTAAAATTTATTTTCTTTTTCTTCTTAAATCGGTATCATGTTTTCTTGAACCTCGTATAAAAGAATTGACACGAGCCATAGCCCAAGCTGCCATAGAAACTCTTGGTCTTGAGCCTGAACTTAACCATGCACCTTGACCCCTTGAATAAACCTTTTTAAGTTGTGATAAAGTTACTGATTTTCTACCTTTAGCTTTAAGTCTTAATGAATTAATAACTTGCGAAGATAATGCCATTATTTTACTCTTTGTTTAAATAATGATTGGGGTATTCTACCGCCAGATTTATATATTTTACTCATTTTTTTTATTAAACTTGCTCTTGAACTTCTTTTGCCAGATTTAAGACCGGATAAATATTTTTTTGGTAAACCAGTTTTTTTGTCTTTTGGTACTTTTCTAGGCATTTAACAATTTTTTTAAATTAATTACACAACCAATGGGTATGCAATTTCTATCACTAAAAAACTCATGATTTAAATCATAAGAACTGAAAGTTTTTAAAAATTTTTTATTTTTAGAAAATACATAAGCATTAGTGCAAATAATCGCAGGTTTCATTTCAAAAAACTCATCAAAAGAACTATGCCCTGTGTCGCCTAAAATATCATACCAAGTTATTTGGCATAAATAATAAATTTTTTTTTTAATTATACAATGTTTATATTTAGCATATTTGGTCATTAATGTTTTTTTTTATTTTTAGATTGTAAAATAGCTTTCAAATATTCAACTTGTAATTGCAGTTGTCTATTTTTAACACTTAATAAAATAATTCTTTTACGACAATATTTAAACAATCTTAAAATAATTTTCATTAATATTCTTTAAGAGGTTCTTGTTTAAATTTATGTTTTAGATATTTTTTGCCATTTAATAATAAAATATTATAATTTCCTTCAGTTCCTATAACTTTATCCACAACCTTGCTTGACCTAGTATTATTATATAATTCATTAGTATAATTATTTAGTACTTGTTGCTGTAAGTGGTTTGTAAGTGGTTGTTCGTCAGAAACAAATTGAAATTTGTCATAATTTACAAGGCTAATTAGAGTAACTTTTCTGTTCAAGTGATTTTTAGTGGGCTGTAAGTGGTTAGTCCTAGTGGTAATCATGTTTTTACGTACTAGCCTTAGTATAAACGATCTCATTTCCGAATAAGTCATACCAAATCTTTTAGCGGTGATTCGTAGTGGCATAATCATCTCTCCTCTTTTTACAAATATTTTATTATCTAAAAATTTTAAAGTTCGATCTTTATGTGAAGCAGAACTTATAAAATAAATCCAACAAGAAGCCTGAAGTAAATTTTTAAAAACAGGATTTTTCCAAATATCACGATAGACTAAAAAATAACCGCTTCTTTTTGACATTTTAAGTTTTTTTAATTAAAATTATTTGTAAACTTAATTTAAACACCACACATTCCTTCATAATCTTTAATAAATTTATACTTTAAATCTTTGCAATCCATAGTTATTAATTTCTGCATTAATGTTTATATTTTTTTTTCTTATTGGTATATTTTTATTAAATATTTTATAATTAATATGATGATGCCAACGATTAAATTTTTTTGTAAGTCTTGCAATATCAGGGTGCATATCAACAATCATTTGGCTTTTTTTTAAAGTTCCATCTTTATATATTTCATCAGTATTTCCACCCTTCATTTTTTGTGTAGCCATTTTTCCTTGTAAAAAAATATTAGTTTGAACAGTACACCAACCATCTTTTAAAACTCTAACGCATAAATCTGTATCTTCATTATATCTTCCTCTCCAACGATAAGGAATGTCATTTCTAATTAATAAACAACTATAAATTCTTGTGTTAAAATTAATTGGTGGTCTAAATTCATGCCAATGAACAAAATTAGCATATCCAAAACCAGCTACTGCTATATTTTCATATCTTAAAACAAAATCTTCTAAAATATAAAAAGGATCACCAGACATAAATTTAACTTTCATATTATTATTAAATCTTTCAAATGATTCTATATTGTCATCTAATATCCAATGCCAATTACTTTGATTTTCAATGGCATGATCCCAAACATAATTTCTAGCTGCTCCGCTACCAGTAATTTGAATATTATCTTTACAAAATGTATCGTATTCTTTTTTATATTTAAAAGGTAAAATTAAAATATTATTTTTATTAACTATCTTTAAATATTCTTTATATTCTTGTTCTTCTACAACAATTTTAAAAGGAACTTTTAATTGATTTAAAGTTTGTACTGTTGGATTTTTTTTAAATCTTCCTTTACTTATTATATAAACAGGGAATCTGGGATTATTATTACCTTTGTAATAATATTTACTAGCTTTTTCTATTAATGGAAACCAAGATTGTTTTTCAAATTTACCCTGATTGCCATCAATAAATTTATCTCCATTATAAATAAATTTTTTAACTTGTTTTTTAAAAAATTCATAATCATCTTTATTTTTAAATTTAAAAGTTAATTTAATTTTTGCTCCTTGTTGTTCTGAGTTGTTATATTCAGGCATACCAAACCATTCATTTTGCCAATTAAAAGTTTTTACATCTTCAAATAAAGATAAATTTTTCATTTATAATTTTGTTGATTTATTATTTCAATAGCTTCATCTTTAGTACAAAGAGCAAGTAATTCTTTTACAACTTTAATTATTTTTAATTTTTTATTATAGTTTTTTTGTTTATTTGAATCAATAACTTCAAAGTGTAACTCTTTTAACTCAGTCATTATCTTCTACATTATAAAAATTATTAACTTGTTCAAGTTTATTAATTTCTCTTAAAGTTTTTTGCAATAATTGTTCTTCTGTACCATACCTAGATTCAAATTCTTTTTTGCAATTATGAATACTAAATTCACCTGTATGATGCTCCACACATAATGGTATTGTTTCAAAATGTGATGATCTTCTCCCTATACCTAAACCAATCGGTCTAATATGATGACAATTTGCAGGTCTTTGACAAATTAAACAACCTAATGCAGCTACTTTACTTAAATGTTCTTTTTCTTTTTTTGTTTTTGATTTTTTTTTCATAAAGTATTTTCTTTTTTTCGCCAAATTATTGCTGTCTTGCCATGTGGTGTTTTTTTTTTTAAACCTGAGTCTTCAATTAAATTTAAAATCTGTAATTCTCTAACTCTCCCACACACACTAGATAATAACATATCAAGTTCTTCTGAAATTTCATAATTGGTGCTAGATTTTAATTTTAAAAATTCATATACTTGTTGTCTCTTAGTTTTTATTTTTGGTTTTATTTTTAATAAAGATTCTTTACTTGTTGAAGTATAATTTGCTGATTGATAATCAGTTTCAAAAATATCTAATTGCTTCATCTCATTGTCTCCCTTTAATGACCAGCTTTTAAGTAGAGAGAAACTTAAAAGCTGATCGTATGAATTTAAAAAAAATTAAATTCAAATTAGTATTTGATATGAAAACTAAAATACTGTCTTTCGACTTTGTCATTATATATTTTTAAATATATTTTTATATATTAAATTCAAATAAATTTTTTAATTATTGATTCGTTTTAATAAATAATTTTCAAATAAAAGGTGAAATTAATTTTAAAAAACCTTTATTTTATGCGGTAAATTTGCTATTGACAATTACAACCTAAATATTTAAATATATTATTATAATAAAAAGGAGAGAAAAAAATATGATAACTTTAGGAACATTATCTGACATCTATAATCGTTGGGGTGATAAAGAAAATTTACAACCTTTGTCATGTGCTAAAGAAGAAATATCTAGAGATGATTTAACAGAAAAACAAAGATTTTGGTTACAACGTTTTATTGATCTTTGGGAAGAAACAGTAGAAAAAGAAAGAATAGAATATTATAAAACTAATAACAAAATGAGGGAAATATGAAAATATATAATTCTATTAGTTATCAGTTATCAGAGAAACAAGAAAAACAACTTAATAATTATATAGAAAATTTATTAAAACAAATGAGTCATAAAAATTTAATTGCCAACGCAAAAGAAAACCTAGAGAAAAAATTTTTTGGTTGTGGATATGGAAAGTGTTTAGGTTGGTCTAAAGGTTCATTAATTGCTCATGATATAATAGTGCATGAACCATCTAAAGCATCTTTAGAAGCACAAAGATTATATAATCAAAAAACAAAGGAAACAATTTAATTAACTAAAAAAAAGGAGAGGAAATATGACAACAATAAATGACAACGAAGTTTTAAAAGATAAAATAATAAAACTTTGTTCTTTTATAGAAGCAAAAATAAAATTAAATGATGAAAATGAAAATTATAGTAATTTAAGATTAGTTCATCAAGGTTTTAAAGATATTTGGGAATTATTAGGTTTAGAAGTTTCTAAGGTTGATAGTTGTAGAACAATAGACACTAAATACTATTACGAATATTTAAAGGCTCTTAGAAAAAATAAGAATTTTTTTCCTAAAGGTTTTGAAGAAGATTTCTTGTTAAGTATACGAAGTAAATTAATGTAAAAGCCACCCAAAACAAAAATGAAAAAAAAATATAAAATTAATAACATTGAGATAGACTTTAGAGCAAAAGATTGTTTCTATATAACAATTGGTAAAAAATTAGTTATATATTTTGATAATACTACTGGCGAAAATATAATTGAAAGTTGGAAATTAAAAAATGAAAATACCTAAAAATTCTAGTTTTAGAATTGAATTATCTAAACAGTTTAAAAAAATTTTTCATCAAGACACAACATTTGGTGAATTAGAAAATTTGCAGAATGTAAATTCTGCGGATACTTACTTACAAAATAAAGTAAGTCAATTAGAGGAAATAAAAAATGGACAAGAAATTTCCAAAATTGCAAATTCAATACGACAAGTTCATATTGAGAGAACAAGAACTTTTGAAAAAACTGATTGCAATAAAGGAAAAAAAAAAAATAATAGCTTGGAAACTATATCAATTTAAAAATCCAACAGCAGTTATTTAAATTATAAAAAAGGAAACAGATATGAAAACAATAATATTTACTATAATTTTTTTTATGTTTTTACAAAATTGTTCTTATAAACCTATCATCGACACTTCAGGACGATCAGGAACATTTGATGAAACTAAAGCAACAGAAATTACCAATGACTTACAGCATTGTGATAAGATTGCTAAAGACAATTCAAATATATTAAGCAATATCGTATATTGGACATTTTCTCCAACTATGGATACAAAATATAAAGCAATCAATCGTAAATGTTTAAGCGGGAGAGGGCATTCTTTGTTAAATTAATGAAAAAATTATTACCTAAATTAAAATTTTTTTCTTACATTTGTGCAAAATGTTTTGATGAAAATCCAAAAAAATTAGCCTTTTTTTATGGAAATGAAACAACTTTTAATAATAGTTTGTTATGTCATAAATGTTTTAAAGAAAGTTTTAATTTATTACCAATTGAAAAAAAAAGAGAATGGGGGTTTTATGAGAAAAAAAAGGGCTAACACAACTATTGATGAAATAAATAATTCTATAAAAGAATTAGTATCTCAATGGAATATATCTGAACATGACAATTTTAGAATTGCAACAAAAATTGCTGGTCTTCAATTAAGAAAAGTTAGATTATTAAGAAAAAAGTCTCAAACAAAAGTTGCAAAAGCATTAAATATTACTTTTCAACAAATCCAAAAATACGAAAAAGGTAAAAATTCTATTTCTTTAAATAATGCTCAAAAACTGTGTGAATTTTTTAAAGTTAATATTGACTTTTGGTTTGAACCATTACAAAATCAAAACTTAACATTTTTAAAAAAGAGAGATAACAATGAATATAAAAATGAAAACTTGGCAAGATAAACGTATTCAAAGCTACAAATAAAAAAAAATATAAAAAGGAGAGACAATGATAATTACAACAGAACATGGTTATAAAGTAGAGTTTAATAAAGAGAAGCACGTTTATATTCATAATAATCAATATATTGTGGGAATGAGTACAATTTTAAATAAATTGGCTTCACCAATGCTAGAAAATTGGAAAATAAATCAACAAATAAATTTTATTAAAATAGAAATGGAAAAAGAAGGAATTTCATTAGATCAAATTCAAAAAATTTGTAGTAATGCAAAAATTAATGCTCAAAAGACTGGTGATAATATTTTAAATATTGGTTCAATGGTGCATAAATTTTGTGAAATGTGGCTTAAAAAAGAAAAATTTATTGAACCAACTGATCCCATAATTAAAAATTGTTTTTATAAATTTAAAAAGTTTTGGTCAAAAAATAAGTTGAAGTTGGTCGAAAGCGAAAAAATCTTATACTCCGATAGAGGTTATTGTGGAACTTTAGATTTAATTGCAAAAGACCCCTTAAATAATCTTTGGCTCATAGACATAAAAACTTCTAAAGGTTTATTTTTCAATCATATTTTACAGCTTCATGGATATAAACTCGCTTATGAAGAACAAACAAAAAAAAAAATAAATAAAATGTACTTGGTTCGATTGCCAAAAGATTCTGATGATTTCGAAGCAAGGCATATTTTATATAAAAAGGAACACTTAAAAGCCTTCGTTGGATTACTCTCTTGCCATAAAGCTGAGATATTATTCAATGAATCAGTAAGAAAATATAATCAACTAAAAAAAGGACAAAACAATGTATCAAAAAAATAAATTCGACTTGCCATTTTGTGGGCTAACAATGAAATTATTTCCAACTGGCAATACTTCCCCAAAATTTGAATTTTCTGGAGAAGCATCTAAATGCAAATTTATTTGTTCATTAACTAAAAGAAAATATAATTTAAGTCAGATTTCTGAATGGTTTAATACACCACAGGTTAGAAAATATACTGAATCAGGTTATATTTTAAAATATATGACTAAAACTCAAGAAATGCAAAATCCAATTAAATATTCAAAAGGAGATTTAGAGCAAATCTTTTGTTTAGTAATGATAAAACCTTATAATCCAAGTTTAAATGTTGATGGAATAAAACCTATATCTGCAAAAATGCCATCAACATTTAAAGAAGTGAGTATGAATGAAGCACAACCAGCTGCACCAGATCATGCTGTGCCAATAGACATGAACGATCTTGATGATGAAATTCCATTTTAATATTTAAATATGCAATATGAAATTTAAAGAAGAAATTTATAATCTAAAAAAAGATTTAGCTTTAAAAATAGAAGAAATTCAAATAATGAATTTACAAAATATAAACTTACAAAACAAAATAAAGAAATTAAATAATAAAATTATAGTTATGAAACAACAGATAAAAGATTTATTTGAACACCCATGATAATATTTGGTTACCCTATACATAAAAAAATTTGGCAAATAATTATCTTATTAATTTTAATTAGTCTTATTTTTTTAATATGTTAATAAGTGAAAATTCTTATAAAGAACTTGAAAAAGCCTCAAAAGATTGGTCAGAGTGGCATAAAAAAGTTATTATTCTTGATGAAGGAAAAAAAGCAATTTTTGCAAAATGTTTTTTAAAACATAAACTGACTTGTAAAACTATTATTGAAGCTGAATATAAAGCTAGATTAGATTCTGAATATCAAAATATTGTTGAGCAATATGCAGAAGCGGAATTAAATTTAATCAAAGCAAAATACCATTATAATAATATTGATAAATATTTAAGTTTAAAACAATCAGAATTAAAAAGAGATTTAAATTTAACTTTCAAACAACCTTCTTAATGAAGTGTAATATGCAAACCATCTAAATTGGTTTTTGAATCTATCTCCTTTTCGGTATAATTATAATCAATTAAATCAACATCTTCATTTTTAGAAATATCAGTCAATAATTGCAAGAGTTTAGGTCTACTAGGTTTTACATCTATAAATCTAAAAAGAATATAATGTCCATAAGGATTATTTTTTGTTTCAACTTGAAACTCTGCGTTGATAATTACAAAATCTGTTTGCATAACAGATATTATCAAATTTTAAAAATTAATTATATTTATTTTTTATTTGGATTTATAATCTCGGTAGCTTTGATTCCATATATTGCAGCAACAACACTAATCCACAAACCAGTAATCCACCATGGCATAGCTTGTAATTTTTCAAAATATAAATCTAATTTTGTTTGTATCTTCTCATCATCAGTAAAGACTCCATAAAATAAAATTAATAATGGTGAAGATAATATTAATAAGACAAACTCATCTTTCCAATCTTTACTTTGATTTTCAAAAATTTTTCCTGTGTATTCTATTTCACCTCGTTTCATTTTTTGTGCGTGTTCTAATTCCGCTTGTGAAATAATAATTTTAGTTTGTTGTTTATTTTTATAAACTTCAGCTGCAGTTTTAAAAATAGAAGGTAATAAATTTATCCACATTTTAATTCTTTTGCTAATTGACAATAATGTATAATTTTATCATACTTTTCTTTTTGGTTCTCACCTTTTTTATTTCTCACAGCATATTTTACAATATTGCCATCTATAAAATCTAAATTATGCGATATAATCAATTCTATGGGTTGTATTTTACCTTTATAGTGGTTACCACCTATTTGATAATCAATAGCCTTTAAAATCGCTTTATGACGCTTTAAACTATACAATTTTGCCAATCCAATTGTTTTTAGAATCTAAAACCATAGGTAATAGCCTTGGAATACCATCAAGTATTATACCACAACCTAAAATGAATCGTGTTCTAAAGTTCTTTGCATAAGAAAAAGCCATATTTTTCTGATCTATTAAACAACCTACATTCATCGCAAAGAATAAGTTGTCAGGGTTTGCCCACCAGGAAATTAAGAACTTAGTGTGATAATGACCTTGAACTGCGGACATACCCATAGTTTGACTTACTTTTAAAATATCAGAAGACCTTCCATGTGTAAAAAAACACTTTTGTTTATTTGAGAGTATTAAAGTAAGATCATCTACCCATTTCCATTTTTTTGTGCCTAAAAATTCGCCATAATCTTTTAAAAATTCTCTGGACATTCCATATTTTAAAGCACGTCTATAAACTAAACTTGAATGGTTGCTATCTACTTCAATTACTTTAGGAAATAAATTTTCTAATTCTTTAATATATTTTTTTGCTTCTTTTAATTCATGTCCAGCACTAAATAAATCTGGGTTATGATCGTGCATAGAAATGGCATGAAAATCCAAACAATCTCCAATATTTATAACAAAATCTGGTTTATATTCTTTATTTATTTCAGTTAAAAATTTTAAAGAGTCTTTATGATGGTAAGGTATATGAAGATCAGAAATTACTAAAATTTTTTTATAACTCATACAATTTAAAATTGTATCTTATAATTTAGCATCTAGCAAAATAAAAATCACATAACTCATGGCAGAGATTATTGATCCAGTAGAAATTAGCAAAATATTTTCTAATCTTTTAATTCTTTGGTCAATACATTTAATCTTTTCATGTGTCAGTTTTTGCATCAATCTACATAACTTTTCATGTGAATCTAACCTAGATGCTAAGTTCTTCATCTTTTTTTCTTAGCCATCATCATTTTATTTTTTCTGGGTCTACCACGTTTTGACCCATAGGTTCCTCTACCTTTTGGCATAAATCTCCTTTATTTAATTATTTTTAATAATTTCAGCAAGTTGCAAACATCTTTTAGGAGTCTGCAAATACCATTTACTATTTATCATTTCCGAACTAGCTTTGCAATAATCTTTTTCTTTAAGTGCTAAAAACATTTTTTTAAAATTAATGACTCTGGGTTTTCCAAGTTGAAAACACATTTCAATTATCACCCCTAAAATTTTATCATTGTGTTCAATATTTTTTAAAAGATCAATGGCACTTTGTTTTGCTATTTCAAAATCTTTTTCAAAAATTTCTTCAAGAATTTCTTTACTATAATCATGATTTTCTAAAAAATTATCTTTAGGGGTAATTAAATGACCATAACCAATAGTTTTAAATCCTAAACTGTCTTTATAAATACTACTTCTAAATCCTTCATGTTGTTTAATGCGATTTTTAATTTCTTCCATTAAAATATTCTATACATTCTGCAATAGTTTGTTGTCTAATATACTCATCTCTTATTTCCTGAGATGTGGGTTGCGGATATATGCTATCCCATCTATCAATGATAAAGTCCCCAGCAGATGTTAAATCATAACTAGCTTCAGGAACTAAGGATTTCATAACAGTATTAATACCCCAAGAAAAACCATTTTCATTAGTGTATAACTTTATTATTTTTTCAATAGAAAGTTTTCTTACCATTATAGTTTAAGCTCAGTTAAATTTTTATTATCACCTAAAATACCTTTTACAAAAACATTAAAAGCTAAACTTATTCTTGTATTTATTCCTTCTTTTGTTTCTACCATGTGAGTTAATGATGATGGAAATAATATTACATCTCCAGTTTTAACTGTAAACCACCAGCTTTCAGAATTATATAAATTCCATTCTTTTACCTCTAACTTTAATGTTTTATATCCTTCATTAAAAAATTTAATTTTATCAAATTTATCATCACAGCTAATATAAAATACTCCTGATACTAAAGAGTTTGGGTGTGCGTGTTTATGATGATATTGATTGGTTTCAGTATAATTTAACCAAGATTGCGTAATGTAAGGTTCTACATTTTTAGCAGATAATACTTTGTCAAAATAATCTTGTACTCTTAACATTAAATCTTTTTTAAGAGTTTTAAATGATTTTTCTTCTAGTATATAATTATTATTTGAGGTTATATTTCCTTCGTTTTTATAAAAATCTTTTTGAGATTTATTTACTAAATCTAATTCTTGTTTTGAAAGTTTTCTATCTAATTTAGAAATATAGACTGGTGTTGGAAATATTCCATTTATTATTGCTTCCATTATACTTCGTAGTTTTTATTATACTAAATCCCAAGATTGATTTTGTTCGTTCCAACTATATTTATTGTTATCCTGTGGATAAGGTATTGGAGATTCCCATAAACAAGTATTCTCATTTAATATCCAACTATTGTAAGGTTTTTTAGGAATAAAAGCATCTCTATCTTCATCATAAGTATAACCTATTCCTGCGTGATTTTTTCTTAAGGGTGTTCCACCATTATCATGTACTCCACCATGAGTATTATAAGATGTTTGTTTCCAGATAGCCCAGCCAGTTAATTTAGTTAGAAAATCTATTCCAATATTTTCTTGTTCTACTCCATTACTGTCATGTAAAACTTCATTTACTACTGATTGAACCTCAATCACTTTATTGTTTAAACCTATTTTTGCAAAACTAGCCATTATGCTGTGTAACTCCCTGAACCATTAAATTGTAAAATTGTATTACTACCTGATGTTGTAACTGTTGGTGAACCACTTGTAGTTCCAGAGTATGAAGCAGTTGGTACACTCAATATAACAACTCCTTTTCCACCTGCACCACCATTACCTGGGGTTGAACCACCACCACCTCCACCACCTTTGTTTACTGTTCCAGATGAACCAGATGTACCAATTACATTTGAACCATTACCACCTCCTCCTGTACCTCCAGTTCCAGCTGTTCCTCCATCATAACTGTTTGATCCACCCCCTCCAGCATAAGTTACTGACGAACCAGTTATTGAAGAAGCTGAACCATTACCACCATTACCACCAGCTGTAGATGTACCATTACCACCTACACCTCCTGCACCACCTCCTCCACCTTGTCCAAAATTTGGAGCATTTCCACCACTTGTACCCGTACCACCATTATTTCCTTGACTTGGTGATGTGCTTGGAGTGTTACCAGCTCCTCCTGGACTTGAACCTGGAGCATCAAAAAATGAACCTCCACCACCAGAACCACCAGCACCACCAGGAGAACTTGGTCTAGTATCTCCAGCACCATACCCTCCTCCAGCAGAAGTTATTGTTGTTAAACCTGTTCCTGATATTGAGCTACTACTTCCTTGAGTACCATTAATTGAAGTACCACCTGCACCACCATCTCCTACTGTTACAGTAATTACTGTTCCAGCAGTAACTGTTTGAGTAGAAGTTCTAAAACCTCCAGCACCACCACCACCATTATGAGCTTTTGTTCCTCCACCTCCACCTCCACCTCCAGCTACTACTAAAAAATCTACTGAATAAGTAATTGGGTCAATATTTTGTGAACCTTCATTAGCACCAGAATAAGAAATCCAACCTTGTGTATTATCAATATAAACTATTCTTGTAGCTTCTCTATTTGTTGTGAGTTTTTTATTTAATGTTCCACTTTCAATTTTATTTCCATTAGCACCTAGTGTAATATTATTGGTAGCAAAAGTTCCTGCATAATCTACAATTACAATTTCATCTCCAGCAGTAGGTGAAGCTGGTAATGTAACTGTAAATGCAGATGAAGTTGTATTACAGAAAAATCCTTTATTCGCAGTTGCAGTAAATCCTGTTGTTTTAACAGTTGTGTCCCAATCTACTGTTCCATCTGCTGATGTTGATGCAAATGATAATACACCAGAGCCATTAGTAACAAGACTTTGTCCATTTGTTCCATCAGCACTTGGTAAAATAAATGTTGTGTCAGTAGATAATGAAGTTGGTGCTTTTAATGCTACATAGTTAGTTCCATTAGCTGTTGTCTCTCTAAAGCGAACTTCTTTTTGATTATCTAAAATTAAATTTACTGTTGATGTAGAAGCTGAATCTGAAAGTGTTAAAACTGTGCCAGTTGCAGTAGTTGATAGACCAGTAATTGATACTGTTGAGTCTAACCAGTTTACTGTATTAGCACTATGGTCAAGTGTAGCTAAAGATATGTCATCAGCACCATCATAATACTTTAAAGTAGGGGAAGTTGCAGATGTAGTATCTAGCCAAATTGTACCAGCTGCCGCACCGCTTGGTCTTGATGTACCTGAATGAGTAGTTTTAACAGCACTTAAAAAATCATTGAGGTCGCTTCTAAAAGCAGGAAATCCCTGATTATTTATAACAAAATCGTGTTGTGCCATAATTTATATAATATATTAATCAATAACCTTTTGCAAGGTAATCAAAAGTTTTACTAACACCTGAGTTGCTACTATTTTTAAAAGCAATATTAAAACCATTAATTGTTTTAGAAGTTAATAAGTAATAATCGCCAGTTGCTAAACCTTGTGCAGTAATACCAACAGCATAATTAGCAGAATAAAATGGATTTGTAAATGTTACTGTGTATGTTCCAGTTCCTGATACAATATCGTTTCCACTAAATATTCTATCTTCCATATCAATTATAACTGATAAAGCTGAAATAACTGGAGTTGAAGATAAATCAGAAGATGTCATAACTACTTTGAATTTAAAATATCTTGCACGATAATTTCCAATTACAAAATTTCTAAATTCAGTATAAGTTATATCATCATCAGAAGTAGCTATCTCAATATGAGCATTACAGTTAGCTGGTGTATCTCCATCAAAGTTAGAAGAAGCATCATCAAAGTCTCCAGTTCTACTGTCAAATAAGTCATCAAGATTATCTGCTGTTTGAGTTATAGAAGCAGTTACTCTAGCTGTATAAGTAGCACCAATATCAATTGGAGATGAAAATAAATAAGAACCTTCAGCATATAAATCGGCAGATGTAACACCAGAATCAAACAAACCAGTAGCAGAATCAAAATTTCCTGAAGCACTATCAAAAAGTTCAGATGAATCTAATCGTAATGTATTATCTAATACTACTGTATTAGTTTTTGTTCCTGAAAATGTAGGAGATTCAGTTTGTGTTGCAACAGCATTAAAGTTTCCAATAGAAGTAACTGTTGTTGAAATGATAGCTTCATTAGAAGAAAAGTTTCCTAATTTGTCTATTGCTTTTATCAGGTAAGAACCTACTCTAGCTGGAACTGTAACTGAAGTTGCAGGTCTTGCTATTTTTTCTACAAGAGCAACTGAGTTTTGCCAATCAGCACCAGTAGTAAGTGTTGAGTATCTAATAGAGTAATAAGCCAAATCTAAATCTGGTACAGCTTCCCAACTTAAATGTGCGTCTTGTCCAATAATGTTACAAGCAAAATCTTCAACATCAGAAGGTGGTGCAATAGCACCAACAATTGTTCTTGAAGCAGAAGTATAAGAAGAAGATACTCCTAAAGTATTTACAGCTTTAACTCTTACATTGTAGATTTCTTGATCTATAACATTTAATACTCTTTGAAATAATCCTTTACCAGTAGAGTGTACTTTAAAATCTGTTTCATCAGATTTTTTATATTCAACTTGATAATAGTCTACAAAGCTATCAGGGGAAGCACCTATTTCAATATCCAGAGCAACGATAACAGTTCCATCATTGTATGCGATAAGTTGGTCATCTAAAGTAACTGAAGCTGGTGCAGATACCGAGAATGGATTTGGTAAATTTGTGGCAGGAGTTGAACTTTGTTCTAATTTTGATGCCCAAGTGTAATGAGAGGCTTGGTATTCCACGAGAGATAATGAGATTGAATAATCGTTGTTGTATGTAATTCCAATCACTCTAAAGTTTTTTGAAACAAAACCTAAAGAATTTAAACTAACAGAAACAATATCTCCAATAGTTAATTCATACGCTTTAAATGAAACTGTCAAACCTAGGTTTAGTGCTGCTCTACTTCTTCTTAATATCACTTCTGCCATCTCCTCAGCTTGATAAGGAGAAGTTATACTCCCAAATTCGAATCGTCCTTCAAGTAAAATTCCACCATCTTCAGCTTTCATTGTTGCGTGTTGGTCAGATGCACTTAATCCTGAATCATCAACTGGGGGAAATTGCACCTCATCTGTTTGGTAATTTCGATCTGGATTAATAAAAGAAGCTATGACTCGATTATACTTTTCAGTTTTATTTGGTATTGATAAAGAATATCCGCCCACAATATCATCTTCATTAAAACTCATCACAGAATTACCAATTGTTTCAATAATTAAACTGTATTGTCCTTGAGAATATGGAAGATAACCACGACAACCTTTTAAAAATTCTTTTACATTTTCTAAAATAGTATTTGAAGTATCAACTGCAAAATTACAATCAAAAATATTTATATTTGAAGCACTAGCATAAGGTTGTACTTGTGTTTCGCAAACTAAACTTGCATTATAAAAACTTTGTTTATTTATTTCTGTAGCTAATAAACCTTTTCCATATCTACTGTTTGTTAAGTAATCTAATAAACACCATGCAGGATTTTTACTAAATGCTGCTGATAAAGAATTTAAATTACTGTCATAAGCAACTACTTTTTTACCTTGAATGATCGCCTGAACATTTGGTATTCCAGTAAAAGCATCTTGATTCCATGTAAATTTTAATGCTAAATAACATAAACCTGAAAGTTTATGATTTGAACCCCAAGAACTTAATTCATCAAGAAGTGATGATGTACTTTGTCCATCAGTTCCATAATGAGGTTCAACAGTAATTAGAGATGTAGAATTTTTATAAAAATTTGTATCTGAACTTGACACAGTTCTTTGAACATTGTCTGATAATGCACCAGAAAAAGTAACAACATTATCATTAACTCTAATTTCAGTAATATTAGAAATTTCACCCTCTGCCATTACAATCGCCATATAAAGATAAGTATTATCTGAACTGGTTTCCATAAATACTCTTATTCCACCACATAACCTTTCGCCATAAATAATTGGAATATTGGCATCATTTGATTCCTTATTTAAAAGTAAACCTTTTTCAAAGTTATCAAATGAATTGCTACCAAATTCAGGAAGTTCTTTTACTTTTGGTCTTAAAGCCCAAGATATAAATAAAGTTGTGGCAAGAGTGGAAATAGGACTTAAATTTTTAACGAAGCCTATTGCTTTAGTTATTAGACTTAAACCTTTAAATAATCCCATTAATTTCTACCCCATTTAATATTTAAAACATTTTGAGAAGCAAAATCCATACCAAGATCATTTATAAAAAAACGTTTTTGAGAAGTCGGATTGGTCTTTCGACCATTTTTTTTTTCAAAATCTGCCCAATGACTTACTACACTTAAATTTACCACAGATGACGTTTCTTTTTCTTCGATTGAAAAACTTTCAATTTTACCGTTATATAATAAAAAAGGATTATTTATGATGCTATTACTTGAATTTAAAAAAGCCCTATAAATATCAACGTTAATATTTGTTACATTCTCTGATAAACATAAGGATATAAATGTTTGATTAGCACCAGATAAAGAAATTATTAAAGATGATTTACTTAAATCTGTTTGTTCAACAAACTCTGAAAATCCTAGAATAAAACTACTAGCCGAATAAGTTCTTGAAGTTCCAGAAACACTACTGGTCAATTCAAATGAATTATCGGTTATGTGAACAGGAGTAGAAAAATTTAATGAAATTAAATGAACTGGTCTAATATTATTACTGCTGAGTTCATTTTTAACTGCTGTCTCTAATGTTCGTGTCATATAATTCGTAAGTTGATCTATTTATTGAATTAGATTGTTTTACCATAGTAAAACTAAAAGTTCCATCAGGTATTGAATTATATTTTAAATTATTTTTTTCAAATTCAATCTCTGATTCATCAACTATTTTTTCAGCAATAAAATCTGCACTAATCCAATGCCTAATTAAATATTTAGACATTATAGAGATTCTTCTACGTCAAATTGATACTCGAATAAAAGTTTTCCATCACTAGTAAGATTTGCTGCACCAAATTCTTGAAGATCAGTAGTCAAATGAACATTAAAAGGGACATCATCATAAGTAACTATTGAATTATCTGTCAAAGCAGAGATTAATGGCGGTTCAATTGTAATTGTTGAAGCATTAGAAACTGGGTTTACATCATTGATAATCATATAAACTTTAGAATGAGAAGCAAATTTAATAAAATCTCCAGAACGAAAAGCATTTGGACTATTATTGTGGTGTCCATCTATGTCAATAGTAGTATCACCAACACTATGAGAACCATTGACTAAAATTGTACCAGTCTCATGTCCTCGTGCATCTTTAATTTCTGGTGGTGTGATGGTAAAATTTTCTTTACCTGATCTTTGCTTCAAAATAAATGCAATTAATTCTCCATAAATTGAAGATCGAGTTCCTGTTATAATTTTAACAGTAAAAATCCATCTTTGATTATCAATTTGTCTAGCTAATTTTTTTCCTGATAATGATTTAGAAATAATAGTTGTTTGTAAAGATTTAATTCCTAAAGTAGAAAATTTTGCAGATGCTATAGGGAATGTACCTGACATTTATATTAAATTTTTAACTCCTCGTTCATTTACAGCATTATTTATTAACTGAGTAATTGTGCCTCTTGATCTTATTAAAAGTTCTTCAAACCCACTAGCATCATTTGTAGTAATGTTAAAATTTATATTTGTTGATCCAGTATTTAAACCTCTTGCAGATTGGGTGATTTGACCAGGGCTATTTGGAATAAATAATTCAGCACCCCGTTCTCCAACAATTACTGGTTTATTCGCACCAACTGCTCCACCACTTGCTTTAAAAGGAAAAAAACTTGATGCTGTTTTAAATAATAATTGTTTTTTAAGTTGAGAATTTTGTTCTTTAATTATATCTAATTTTTTGATTTCATTATCAGTTGAATCTTTTGTTAAAATTTTTTCAATAGATAACAATGCTAATCGTTCAATCATTTTAGCTAAAACATCTACCATAATACTTTGAGCAAATTCTTTAAATGAAATATTTAAACTTCTTCCTAAAACTACTGCTTCAGCAAATTTACGAGAAAAAGAACTAACAGATAGATTTATTAAATTAAATATTTCATTTGATAAAGAATATTCTTTATTTTGTAATTTAAGTTTTTCAAGAATTTCAATGTGAAGTGCTTTCATTACTTTTATATCTTCATTAAGATGTAATTGAAATAATCTATTAGGTTGAAAGGCTCCTATTTTTTTTTCGTTATCTTTTATATTATTTGTTATTTTATTAATTTGATTGTTAATTTCTTGATTACGCTTTAAATGATTTTCTAAAATTTTTAATCTTGTGTTGGCATCTATTTTTTGTTTTGTTAGTGAAGCCATTAATGTAGCTATTATTGGATTTCTCACACCACCAAATAACTCAAAGGTAGTAATTGGTAAATTTTCTTTTTTTGACATTTCATCTAATGCTTTTGATAAACCGTTTATTTCTTTTTTTAAAAATCCAGTTGCACCAGTAACTTCATTAATATTTCCAACTAAATTTAAAAAACTATTATTCATATTTGAAATTGCTTCCAATAATGTTCCTTCTACTTGAGTATTTAATAGATTAATTGCTTCAGTATTTCCCAATATAGTTTGTAAAAGTATCTCACCAGTAATTTTGCCTTGTTTAGACATTTCTTTTAGTTGTTCTTTAGTAACTCCTAAAGATTCTGATAATATATCTAATAATCGTGGTAAACCTTTTGTTTGAATTTTGAAATCATTAGCTTGTAATTCGCCTAAAGAAAAAGCCTGTGCTAATTGGAATATGGCGTTACTTGCTCTATCTGCACTAACACCAGAACTTCTAACTAATTTATTTACATTTTCTGTTAATTGTAAAAGATCTTTATTTGATAATGATAAATGATCTGTTTCACGAGCAAGTAAACTAAAAGTTTCTACTGTATCAGTAAATCTTGAATTAGTTTTTTGAGAAATATTAAATAATTCATTTTGAATACTTTTTAAATCTGATGATGATTTTAAAACTGGTCTTAATTTATTTTGTAAATTTTCAAATACACTACTTAATTCAAAATATTTTCCAACAACTACCGAACTTGCAACTGCTAATAAAATATTTTTTAAATTTAAAAGGCTATTTTTAGTTTTAGAAACGTTATTTTGAAGACTATTAAATGCCTGTACTGATTTATCCTTTGCAACAATGTCTATTTTAAGTTGATCTGTCATTATTTTAATTTCTTTGCTTCAGCTAATGATAAATTTGTTTTATACTGTTCTTGTTCTTTTGACAAGTATGCTAACCATAAATTATAATGGCTAACTGGCATATCTAAAACTTCTTGAATTGTTAAATGTAATCGTTCAGCAACAACTAACAGCGACCTTATTTCAGGATCGCTATTTACTTTGATTGGGCTTCTTCGTAATTTGTATCTAAAAGAATTTGATTTGCAATAATTGATATAATATTTGAATCAGCTTTTTTTCGTAATGCAAATTTATCTTCAGGGCTAAATGCTTTTTGTAATTCACCCTTATCATTTTTAATTTGCAACTTCATAATTAAAAGATCAACTAAGACAGTTAAATCTTGAAAGTTATTTGATTTTTTAAAAATAATATTTTTTTCTTCTAAAGTTAAAGGCTCACTAAAAAAAATACTTGGTTGACCATGTTCATCTTTCCATTCTGGAACTTCGATTTTAATAGTCTTTAAACCTTCAAAATGATTTTTTACTCTGTCAATAACTGACATAGATTAAAATTAGACAGTTCCAATTGTTAATGAGCCTGTGCCTTGAAAATTAACAGTTCTTGAAACTATTGCGTCCATAGCGTTTGCTATTGTTACTCCAGTTATAATCCCTGTACCTGTAAATTTTTGATCTCCAGAATCATTACCCTCAGGTAATAATACAAAACTGATTGATGATCCTGATAATAAAGTTTCCTGTGGGGCATTACTCTCATCATAATTCATTTCGATTGATCCACTAAATG
>Ga0194115_10001729_pt1 | contig 27111 bp, 28 predicted proteins | sample TA2MahsurfametaG_3_FD_148656 | JGI IMG/M metagenome (GOLD analysis project Ga0194115, IMG submission 148656) | Freshwater microbial communities from Lake Tanganyika, Tanzania - TA2015002 Mahale S4 surface | ecosystem: Environmental > Aquatic > Freshwater > Lake | place: Tanzania: Lake... | reverse complement strand
AGGGGAATCAATATCCCAGACAGTTTCAATCCAGCTTTGCATTTGTTTTTCTCCTAGTATTATTTTAACACATATGAAAAAGATTTGCACACCACTTATATTTACAGTCGAGGTGTAAAAATGATATCACTAGACATCCAAGATCTGCCACTGAAGTCGAAGAAAAATAAGATGCGCTATTCCAAGAGAGGTCATGTTTATAAAACTTCAGATGTGGTCAAGTATGAGCGCGATCTAGAAGACGCAGTGCTTGAGCAGTGGAAGGGCCCACCTATCGAAGGACCAGTCCAAGTAGATGTGACCATTCAGGTGCCTGACAAGCGTATCCGAGACCTGCACAACCTGGCTGATTCTCTGATGGACACACTAGAGGGCAAACTTTTTGTCAATGATAGTCAAATTGTCGAACTAAGGATGAAAAAAGTTTTTGGTAAATCTTGGCGTCTCATTCTCACCTGTAGAAGTGCGCAAGACCATTCTTCTGACACAACAGGATTAACCACAATGCTCTTTCCCAGGTAAAATGATTATCCCCATTGTCGTGCAACAGAAGTCATCCTGTTAAGTCTGGCGGTGTCTAAAATAAGTTAAAAATATTTTTGTAAATCTATATAACTTTCATATCGATTTCATATATATTACTGACGAGGTTCTTCGTCGAGCAATGTGTAAGGAGCAGATGATGAGAGCACAATATAATCGTAATTTTTCTATAGATTTAGACCTGGGCGAAGTGGCTGAAAAGAAACTGGCCAAAGTTCTTCAGAACCGTCTGAAAGGTGTCAAGGCAATTCAGAAGATGGACCACAAAAAGGCTCCTTACGACTTGTTGATCACCATAGAGCGTGAAGACGGAACGACATTTGACAGGACAATTGAGGTAAAAAGCCTTGAGGGACGCTATGATACCGGTGTGGTTGAAATTTGGGCGGATGATGCCAAGACGAAGAGGCCTCACTGGTTTTCTGACAAAGTAGATATCGTCGTCTTTCAGGACCGCAGTCGTGACAAGTGGTTTTTCTATGATGCTCAGTCTGTGATCAAACACCTGACTAATTGGAGCGGTCGTCTGACACGGGCAGCAAATCCATGTGAAGATGACAGCGGTTGGTTGGCTAAATTTTACTGGAATCCTAACGACAACCTTGGGCCATTTGCGATACCACACTATCAAATGGAGGGATTTTTATATGAGCTCTGAAACCTATCAAGACCTTGAGAAAAGAGCTGCTGAGAATGAGATGCAGTGGGAGGGGATCTTTCAGAAGTTAGACAAGTTTGAGAGAGATCTCCTTCAACTACACGAGGCAATACTTTTTTTGTGCGGTAGTATCCAAGCGCGTGTAAAAGAGGGAGAAGTTTCATACAATAAAGAAGCAGATCCCGCTTGCAATCTGCAGTTCATTGAAGAACAATGCTTGTGATTTCGGCACCTCCATAATGGTTTGGAGGTGCCATTTTTTTACACTTTCTTATACACTTTCATATTTTACAGTATAGTTAGCAAGTGGAGAGAACATGCGCGACCTTCAAACAATCATCAATGACTTTGTTAAAAATCTAGATCTAATGGATCGACAAGTCCTCGAGGCGGTAAGTCATCTTATCGAAGTAGAAATCATCGAGAGAGAATACAGAGAGGATCCTGATATTTACGGAGAAGAATCGTGACACGCTATCAAATCATCTACGCTGATCCACCTTGGGATTACAAGGGACAAATTGTGTGGTCATCAGGCAGTAGCGCCCAGCGTCACTATCCCACAATGACACTGTCAAAACTGAAAGAGATGGCTCCGCAGGTTCAGAATGCGACAGATGACGACGCTCTGCTCTTCATGTGGTCATCATCACCGCACCTCGACCAGGCAATAGAACTGATGACCGCGTGGGGATTCTCATATGCGACAGTCGCATTCGTGTGGGACAAAGGTCGTGTGAATCCAGGATTCTACACAATGTCTCAGTGCGAGATCTGCCTGGTGGGAAAGAGAGGAAAGATACCACAACCACGAGGCGCACGCAATGTGCATCAACTGGTGCAGGAGAAGCGAGGTCGTCACAGTGCCAAACCGGCTGAGGTGAGAAAGCGCATTGAGCAGATGTTCCCACAACAGAAGAAGATTGAACTGTTCGCAAGAGAGCGTCACAGCGGATGGGACGCCCACGGAGATGAGATTCTGGGAGGGATCATACTATGAAAGCGGGAATAAAAGTGACATGTCCTTGGTGCCTTGAACTGATTGACAAGAGAGGAAGCACAAGATTTCATTTCGACAAGTGTCCTCTTAAAAGTGTAATTGAAAAGTTTAGATCAGCAGACCGCGTAATCTCTAACACTGAGATGGAAGGGATCGCGAGGGAAGAGAAGTTTCACCTTATCGGAGAAGAGGATGTCTGAAGAGAAGAAGAGATCATACACAAAGCGTCGTCCATACGAGCTAGAAACCTGCCCACACTGCGGTGTGCAAGGTCGCGGAAACATCTTAAAGCGTTGGCACTTTGACAGATGCCCATTTGCACCGGAAAATAAGGCCTCAGAGGAGATCCAAAATGTCCCGTCGTAAAACTGATAAAATATTTTAAGACTAAAAAAAGGAATATCAAATGTTTATCGATACAGTTATTATTGAAGGACCGACTTGCAGTGGAAAAAGTTGGTTAATGAAGAAAGTTAATGAAATGACTAACCATAAATGGTGTCTAGTTGATCGAGGAAATATCAGCGGTGTGATAGAAAATATGAGAAGAGGTAGATCAAACTGGAAAAGTAGAGAAGGAATGCTTAAGAGAAATCTGAGGGGAGGTCAAGGCACCGTTTATGTTATTGTTGATACTGACTTAAACACTGCGAGAGAAAGATATCAAAAAAGAGGCGATAATCATATACAGTCTGTAGAAGAATTAGAAAGCGAATGGAATGATTGGAAAAAATACATTGACGAAAACAGTTGGCTTCACGACAATATTAAAGTCCGTCGTGTAAAAGACTGGAAAGAATGCATCAGTTATTTAAACTGGTTAGAGAAAAATGTCATTGACGACAGAGGTTATCAGTTTGGGCGGACAAATAGTGAAATACAAAAAAAATATAACGAATACGATCTGTGGAGCAAGCTAAGAAAAGATTTGCTCTTTGACTTTGAAATACTGGAAGAAGACTATAGAGACCTTAGACAAATAAAAATATCTTTTGACACGGAGATCCAAAATGTCCCGTCGTAAAACAGTTCCAAACCTAATGCGTGTGGCTATCGACAATAAAGATGCTTGGGATTTTGCTTGGGCATTGCTTGAATTGTCGCGTAAGGAATTCGATGAAACAGGCAAGTTTTCCACACTGTCAGCAACAGATATTAAAAACTTACTACAGGCATTGCTCGACCGTGAAGGACCACAGAGCAGCGGTAAGACAGCCACGATCCACGAGATCAGTGCTTTTCTTAAGAAGTGATAGATGGGATCAGCCAAAGAGATTGCCCAAATACTGAATAATCCTCTTGAATTTATCTCGAGGCTCAGTATTGTCGATAAGGGAGGAAAGAGCATTAAGTTGCGCCCAAATGCAGAGCAGGTGCAAATCTTAGATGCTCTCTTGCGGGGAGATGACACGCTGATCTTAAAAGGACGACAGATCGGTTCATCTACCATTGTCTCAGCATATCTCTTTTGGAAGTTCTACACATCAGTCGAACCGGTCACCATCGCCATTCTCAGTCACAAGTTAGCATCTTCCAAGCACTTGTTAGGTATTCACAAGAATTTCTACAACAACCTTCCACAATTTCTGAAGCGACCACTATCAACAGATAACACGACTGAGATGCGTTTCGATGACAGCGGTAGTGGAATCATCGCAGTATCGGCTGAGGGCAAAGGCGGCCTCCGTTCATTTACTTGTAGTTATCTTCAGATCTCTGAATATGCTTTCGCACCTAATCCTGAAGAACTTAAGGCAACTGCGCTCTCAGCACTAAATAATGGACAGCTTATCATTGAGAGCACAGCAAATCACTTCAATGACGCTCTTCATCAAGAGATTGGTGCCTATGAGAGAGGAGAGGCAAAGTGGAATTATCTGTTCTTTCCCTGGTTCTCACATAAAGAATATGCTGAGAAGATTCCAAAGAAAGAGCAACCTGTAGAATGGACAGAGAGCGAGATTGCACTAAAAGAAGAATGGGATCTGACTGATGAGCAATTGTGGTGGCGTCGTGGAAAACTTGGAAAGATGGGCAATAAGCAGAAGTTTGCTCGTGAATATCCCGCGTGTATCGAAGACGCCTATTCAATCAGTGGTGCCACATATCTACAGAGAGAAGACTTTGAACAGATAGAAGTTTGTCAAGTAGATCCACACGACATGTCAGTCTTTGAGGAAGAGCAGAAGGGCGATAAGTATGCGATCGGTGTCGATGTCAGTGCTGGTGTCGGTGCTGACTGGTCGGTGCTCTATGTCGTCTCAAAAAGAACTTATCAGATTGTCGCCATGTATCGGTCAAATGAGATCTCACCTGTTTATCTGGCAGAGCGTATCATTGACATTGGGACATCTTATAATAATGCTTTAGTCTTAGTAGAATCTAACAATTTTGGTAATGTCGTCTTAAACGAAATGAGCCATCGTGGTTATAGAAATATCTGGAAAGATGAGAAGGGCAAAGACTGGATCACCACACTGAAGAGCAAGACAGAGATGTTTGAGAATCTAAAGGTGATGGTGCAACAGGGCTACATCCAGATCTTAGATAATATCGTCTATTCAGAATTGAGAGCCATCACAGTAAATGACCGCGGAGGTATCGAACTTAAATACATCGGTGATGCACACAGTGACAAAGTCGCTCTCGCACTAGCCTACATGGCTTTAGAGAAAGTGAATCTACCACAAGTTGAATTTCTACCTCAATGGATCAAAGACAAGCGAGCACGAAAGATAGTCGATCGTGGTGGTGTCTCAATCGCAACAAAAAGACGATATTAAAAGTGAAAAAATCGATTTACAATAATACATATTGCAGGAGATAAAATGGCAAGAACTGAACAGGATAAAATCAACTTTGTCAGAATCGTCTATAACGAGCACAAAGAATACTGGGAAGGAAAGAATAGTGAGATGAAGCGCTATCTCGATGCCTATTCTACACACTTCTGGGAATCTGAAGACTATAGTCAAGAGATGATTCGTGTGGAGACTTCTGACGCCTATTCTTACATCGAAGGTTTCATTGCATCTCTCTTCAATAAGACACCAGCAGTCGTCATCGGTAGTGACCTTGCAGCAGGTGGAGGAGATCCAAAGTTAGCACAGGCAGCATCGAATCGTTTCCTCTACGGACAGCGTGAGCAGTTAGAGATCGCATCCCGTCTGGCCCTAATCTACGAATACAGTGGTCTTAAACTTTGTCCTGCCAATTCAGATGAGATGTTAGACAAGGTGACTATCGAAGCACTTCCTTGCTGGGAGATTATCGTAGATCGTGACGCTGTGTCTGAGAAAGATAGTCGCTTTATTGGTCATAGCTACTACATGACCATGGTCGAAGCAAAAGAGAAATGGGGACAGAAGAAATTCACACCAGTTCCAAAGAAAGACTACTTCAATACTTTTGCAGGAAAGTCAAGCGGTTTTGACGGTAAATCATATCAGGATCTACCAGATGATTATCTCTATGTTGAAGTAGTTGAGATCTATGACTTCTTACATGACGAAGTCTATTACTGGTCACCAAACTGGCTCAGCGGTTCTAAACTACTTAAGTCAGAGCCCATTCCAATCAGAACTTACAATGACAATCCTATGTCAAATATCACCTGTCTCTACTACAGTCGAATCCCAAGTAAGCCTATGGTCGGTATGAGCGCAATGAGCCGTGTCTATGATCAGTTCTATGAGAAGAATATTCTCAGAACTTACTGGGCAAATGCAATTCGTCGTGACAGTCGTCAATACTTATACAAAGAGGGAATGTTAGACGAAGAGCAACTGAGCAAGATCACTGCTGGTGTCGATGGTGCCATGATTGGCGTCGATAATGACACACTTGAAGGACTGATTAAACCTCTAGAAGTTGTGCCCTTATCATCTAACTTTGACCGCTATCTAAACTATATTGAGCAAGACATCAATCGCGGCAGTATCCTTGCACCATTCTCAAGAGGTGAGGCAACTAAGGCAACAGCGACCGAGATCACTGCATTGGCTAACTATTCAGCTTCTGAGATTGGTAAGATGGCTCGTGAGAAAGATCAAGCACTTGAGCGCATTGTTGAGATCTACATCAGACTACTTTCACTACTATCTGAAGAGGGACAGACTGCAGTTCTAGAAGTTGAAGGTGAGGCTCGTGTGATCACACCTGATGATTTAGATGGTAAGTTCCGTATCAATGCGCTTGATCAAGGTTCGACACCTCTAAGTGATGCTCTCAGAAAGCAGAACTTGCTCTCTCTGCTTCCAACTTTGACCGGTCTCGGTGTTCAACCTCGTTCAATACTGGAAGAGATTATCAGAGCTTACGAGCTGCCTAAGACATTTCTCGAAGTTGCAGAACCACAAAAACCACCTGGGCCTTCAGCAGCAGACATCGCTAATATCCAAGGCGGTGGTGCTGAGACCAACTTGACTGATGCTGAACTGCTTGCTCAGGCACTTCAAGGCGGAGGTCGATAATGCCTCTGTATGACTGGCGGTGCCCTACCGATGGGCACAAGAAAGAACTTCTAATGTCTTACGACCGAGCAAAATGTGCCGAAGTTCTCTGTCCCCTTTGTCAGAATGCCATGGTCAGACTGGTCTCGATGCCTGCCAAGACAGCAACGGGATGGAATGGCGGATGGACTGACGGCATGGATCACAATCAGTGGTCGATCGCATTAGGTCGTCGTGTGGCAAATAAGAGAGAAGAAGAAAAGATCTTAAATTCTAGAGGATTTGTGTCAGAATCTGATCTGGGCAAAGACTGGTTTGAGACCAAACAGGCCCAAAGACTTGAAAAAAGAAATGCACAAGATCAGAAATCTGAGATATATAATAGAACACTTAAGGAAACTGGTGATGCTGCTAAGGCCGTCGAGGCAGCATTTCCTGCTCACGAATGTTTAGACGGAACTTTAGATAAATTATACGATGAGAAAATCACCATCTGAGGAGGAAGATATGAAAGATAAGGAAAAAATGATCGTTATCGGTATCGGAAGCAGACCTGGGAGCGATCCCATCGGTAAAGAACTTGAAGATGCTGAAGAAGCAGATTCTGACATGTTTGAGGCAATGGCTCCAAAAGGCGACTTCACAGCTCGCGGACTGGCTCCACTGGTTAAGGCCACCAATCGTCTCTTACCTCTCTTCGGCCAGGAACCTGACTATCCCAGTGTCCCTGACACTAAGGTTCTTCCCACCGACTTTACCAGAATTCTGGCTATGTTTAAGTCTGCTGTTGATGATGCAATATCGAAAGAAGTTGTGGATCAAGAGATGGCTATTATGCTTGACAGCATTCGCGATGACAGCGCTCTTATGGCGTTGGCTGGTAAGTTGGATATGCTCAGTCGTGACAAAGACTTTAAGCGTTTCCTCAAAGAGCCTATGGAAGAAGAGGGAATGGGCACTGAGATGTCTGAAGAAATGGGAATGTCTCCTGAAGAAGAAGACATGATGATGGCGGAGAGAATGTGATGGCAGCACCACCACGCGGAAAGAAGTTTGTCAAGATCATAAAGAATCGTGCAACCGGTCGTGTCCGCAAGGTGGGATACGGAGCCCCGGGATTTAAGATCTCTCCTGGAACTAAGAAGGGAGACAACTACTGTTCTCGCTCTCTTGGAATCAAGAAGAAGATGATAGCCCGTGGAGGAGCATCTGCCAAGAAAGCGCGCGATCCTAATAGCCCTAACAATCTGAGCCGCAAGAAATGGCGTTGCTCAGGAGGAAAAAGCAGGAGATAATCATGAAAAAGAAAGGTCTGTTCTATAACATGAATAAGAGAAAGAAGGCGGGAACTTCCCGTTCTAAGAAAAAATCTACAATCTCTCCAAAGACTTATAAGTCGATGAAAACTTGGGGAAAGAAGAAATGACAATAAAAATACCTTGGGCCAAAGTCGGCCTTTTAATCGGAAAACTTGTAAAATCTGCCCGTGGAGGCATAGATAAGGATGAGGCTGAAGACTTGCTCGGCGATCTTGCCGAGATCGCAGCCCAAATCGCAATACAATTAGCAAAATAACAGGAGAAGAAAATGGCGGAAACTGCACTAAGCAATACTTCCGCTGAGGAAGTCGAGACTGCGTCAGCAGCACCTCAGCAGAATGAAGACATGGATAGCGTGATTGACAATATGACACTTGATGACTTGATGTCGATGTCAAGTGAAGACTTTGTAGAATTTGGTGAAGAAAATCACAAGGGAATGAAACCACTACACGAATGGATGAAGAATGTCCCCTCAGATGTCCGAAAGCATCTTGCCAACATTCGATCTGACTACACCAGAAAAAGTCAGGAACTGGCCAAGGCACGCCGAGAGATTGAAGAGGCACAGGCAGCAGTCAGAAACCAAACTGAAGGTATCTTGCGCGGACCTCTAGCACAACAGCTAGAAAAGATTGACACTGAAAAAGAATATGACTTATTTGATCCTGAGGGAATGAAAGCAGAGATCGCTCGTCAAGCACAGTTGATGCTCAAACAGATGCTTCAGCCTGCTCAGGAAGAGATTGAGATTCAACAGCGTCGATTAGCGTTAGATAAGTTTAAGATGGAAAATCCCGAGGTGGTGTCACCTGAATATCGCGGTCCAATTGTTGAACTTCTAAAGTCAAGACCTGAACTTAAACTTGAAGATGCTTTCTACATCGTCAAGGCAAAGGTCGAGGCAGGTAAGTCTGCTGCTGAACGGGAGCTGCTGGCTCAAAAGCGGGCCAGACAGAAAGAGACGGCACTGCTCTCATCAAGAGGCACTAAGTCATCTCCTCAGGGCGTGCCTCAGTTTAAGAGCGCAATCGAGGCGTATAACTATCACAAAAATAAAATAGCAAAATAATCTAAAATAGATTTACATATTTAAGATAGTTCTTATTTATCGTAATATCTATTTTATCGAGGCGCAAGTTCTCCCTGCCTCAGTTTGAGAATCTTCTGATCACCTCAGCGGAAAATGGCGGAACATCTAACAACAGACCTCCATCAGGAGACACCTGAAACTTAAATATTCTGGCATCATAATCAAACAATTAAGGAGATACGAAAATGCCTATTAGCAATGACCTATTATCATCGACGCTTTACAGCATCAGAGATTCAGAAGTCGATGAACTTTACAAGAAAGTAGCATTCCTCGACGGTGTTCGCAAAGCCGGCGGCGTCGAAAAAGAGAGCGGTGGTATCAAGATCCAGCGCCCTCTGTCAATCCAAGAGCACAGCACCATCACACAGCTTGCAACTGGCTATGAGCCTGTTTCGCTCGCAGTGAATGATGTTCTTCGTCCTGCTATCTACGACTGGGCAGACTTCACTGCTCCTATCGTGGTCACCAAGAAAGAAGAGCTCGAGAACAGCGGTGAATACGCAATCGTTAAGATTGTTGAAGCCCGTATGAAGTCTGTCATGGGCATGCTCCGCAGAGAGCTGAACAAGCAGATCCTCAACGGTAATTCAAGCGTTCTAACTGCAGTCAATACCTTGAACGGCAACGCTGCTGGTGTTGGTTCAGCCACTGGCTTCCTCGAGCACCTCGATCCAGGCTTACAGACCAACATCGTTGGCGGTGTTTCTAAAGCAACATTCCAGACCACACCAGGTTGGCAGAACCAGTTCCAGGACCTGGGCGGTGCTCTGGCCACCATGACACCACTGTATGACATGTATATCGCTGCAAACAATGTTTCGCCAAGCGGTGACATCAGCCACTTCATCTGCTCACCTGCATTGCTCAGCCAATACAGACAGCTTCTGTTTACACAGGAAAGATTCGTCCAGACTGACAAACTTGATGGCGGCCGTATGTCCCTTGCTTTCAACGGCGCTGCTGCTGAGAGCGATCCTGAGATGGGAACCGCAGCTTCTTCAGTTGCTGGTTTTATCGACGGCTACATGCTGAACTACGACGGTGTCAAGCTGATCTTCCACAGCGATGCAGACTTTGCTGTTTCACCTTTCGAATTTGTTAGTGGAACTACTGCTCGTGCAGCTCAGCTCTATGTCAAAGTTCAGTTGGTTGCCGACTTCCTCGGTGGTCAAGGCGTCCTCATTAACAGCTGATAAACTAACAAACTAAAGGAGAATAAAATGGCTACTTCTACATTAATCCAATACTTAGAATCAGCTCAAGTGACTGGCTTGGGCACTTCTGTCGCGGTTGGTCGTGCTACCTCGGATCGCTCACAGATCGAAACTTTCATTGCGAAAGAAGCGATCGCAGCTGGTGATCTTGTTGCTTTCGACTATGCAGCAACTGAAGCTGGTGATGTGACGCTCGGTGTCTTTAAGGCCGACGCCGCTCCGCTTCCAGGTGTTCCTGTTAGAACACCTTTCGGTGTGGCTCTCACGGGCGCGGCTGACGGTAAAAAGGTCACTGTTGTTCTCAGCGGCGCTGCTAGCGTCCTGGTTGCTGCAAATGCAACTGGAACTGACTTCCCACTGGGCACACTGCTTCAGGTCACTGGCAACGCTGGTGAGGCTGGTGTCGCTTCTGCTGCATCTGCTCAGCCTGTCTGTGCAATTCTTACACAGGTTCAGCCCAACGGTGCTGGTGCCCAGTTAAGACGCTGTGTGGTCATCAAGCAGTTCTGACAGATACCGGTAGAGATCTCTCGTAAATCCGGGCAACGGGGCTCTCCTCCTTATTTGGGGGAGGGCCTCCTTTTTATCGATCAAATCATTTGCAGTAGAATACATATAGCGTGGAGGTCAAAAATGGCTAATCTGAAAAGTATCAGAAGCAAGATTAAAAATATCACAGACTATTCTCCAGAGCTTCAGGCCTATAATGATCAGTTAGATGAGCTCATTAATGACGCTTATTTCTCGATCTGGACTGAGAAGCGTTGGACATTCGGCACCAAGGAATACTTCTTTAAGTTTAATCCTGACATTCTTCCAACACGCGATGTGATAGCTCCTGCAACTTCAGTCAATGCAAATGTGACCAAAGGTAGCAGACAGGTGACATTCTCGGCACCAATTGACCGTTTGACACCTCGTTGGGAAGGTCAGCCAATTGAGATTCAGTCGTTAGAATACATCATCTCAAAAGTTGTCTCATCAACACAGATCTTACTAGATAAAGTTTTTTTGGGCACAACAAATACAGATGATGTCAGTTGGGCTATTAAGTTTAGATGGTATGACTTACCACCTGATTCTATCGAACTGCTCTCACTAGCACACAGAGACATTCCTTTCACTAACGGTGGTGCTGGTCTATTTCCTCCTTACGGTAAGCTTATCGGATTAGCCCCACGAAAGGAAGAAGAACTTAATCTGAGAATGGACTACAAGGCATCGTATGCGGAGGCTTATGTCTGGTCACCAAGTTATTTTGTCTTAGAAGGTCAAAAGACAGGTGTCGCTTCAAATTCAGTAGAAGCAAATGGATTTCCTGCGGGAACATCTCTCGAAGTCTGTTGGGCATTCGTCAAAGATGATAAAGTCGGTGCGCTATCAGAACCACAAACTGTTAAATTTGGAGAACAAGGCACATTCTCACTGACGATAAACTTTCTCACCTGGGATGATCAACCTGTGGTCGCTGACAGTTTCCAGACATTTGACCGCCGTCCAAGTCAGTTTGAAGGATACAAGAAAATTGTCTTCTGGAACCAGAACTTTAACCGAACAACTGGCGAGAGACTGGGACTTCCAATCTGGAAAGTATTTAACAATCCAGGCGGTAGTGCTACTAGAAACCAATCGGCGTTTATTGACAGTGTCTTTGCACCTGACACTGCCTCTTCAGTTGTGATCTCAAACTTTAACCAGATCGATCCAGGAAATATTCAATACATCGAATACGACGGACAACACAACCGTATCAGACCTTATCCTCGTGTTGATGCTTGGGACACAGAGATCACACAGCAGAACGCTAATGCCACTTTCAGTAAAGTTCATCAAGACTTTCTGAGAGAAGGTGTCGCTCGTTATTACTACAAGCCACCTGCGTTAGGATTTCAGACAGATTCACCTCAGATGCCCAATGAATTCCATCAGCTGATCTCATACAAAGTTCTTCAAACACTTTATGACAAAGTGGGACAATTGTCGAACAGTGAAGTTTATCGTCGTAGAATAGAAGACGAAATCAAAGATCTTCAGAAGAGATACTGCGACCACATTGACAGCAACTTCCAACGAGGACAGTTCCAGATGTCAAGCGGTAGAAACTTCTACTACGACTACGCCTCACTTCGCTCAGGGACCTGATCATGGCTATCAAATCTAATATCATTAAATTCACAGATGCACCTAAGATCGATCAGCGCTGGAAGGAATCTAGCGGTGCTGCTGAACGGATACAGAATTTTAGAATAGATCCACAAGCTGATGGTTGGCTTGCTGATAGAGGATTAGAGCCTTGGAAGTCATTTGCAGGTGCAAAGATCCTACAGTCTGAGACATCGCCCTATCTAACAAAGCCAGTTGATAGTCAGTTTATCTGGACCAAGCAGAGCACAGGTCAAGTCTATCACTTCATTGAGCAAGGTGGAGAGCTCTACTACCTGTGGGGAAACAACGGTAATTTTACACTGGCATCAGACTTCTGGACTGATAAGATTACGATTGGCAAAGATCGAAGAATTAGAAAGTTAGGTGACAGTGGAACGCAATACATTCCATACGGTGATCGTCTTCTGATCATCAACGCTTATGACCGCCCGATTTGGTTCTACGGTGATAACAGATACCGAGATTTTGGATTCACCATTGCCACACCTTCACTACAGGTTTTACCTATTCAGACAGTCTTTGATGCGTCAAATGACTTGCAAGATGGAATCAACCATCCCAGATTCGTTGAGGAAGATATTCTTGGACTGGGAAACGATGGGGATACAGATACTTCTTACTTCAGCTATAGAATGTCTTATGTCTCTGACACAGGATCTGAGAGCCCATTAGGTGCAGTGTCATCAGTCAATTGGACAAATGAGGCGTCTTGGACATTTAAGCACGCACCTTTTCTACAAGATATATCCACAGGTAAGAAAGGAATAGTTGCGAGGAGAATATACAGAACTAAAAACCAGAGAACTGCCGGTCTGACAATTGGTGGCGCAGATCAGCTCTTCTACTTAGTCAAACAGATTGATGACAATAGCACAACTGACTTTCTTGACACCAGACCTGATACTTCTCTGATTAATGAGGCGCCTTCTCTAACAGCATCATCTCAGATATCTTCAACATTTGCTTATGGCGCTGCTTGGAATAACAGACTTTGGTTAGGTGGTGGTCCTGATCATCCCACAAGAATTATCTATTCAGATGACGGATTCCCTGAGCAGTTTAACGCTTTCTCTTACTTCGATATTGGTGCATCAAGCGGCGGACACATCACACGGTTGTTTCCCTACTACAATAACTTGATCATCTTCAGAGAGAGATCCATTGAGGTCATTCGTAATCTAGATGGTGTCTTTACTATCAGTCAGCTCACACCAGATGTAGGCACAGTTGCATCAAATACAATCTGTCTAGTTCCCAGTGTCGGTGTCACATTTCTGAATAAAGACGGTATCTATGCAGTTGTTGGTGGTCTGGATGGTGGTTCAACTGTCACAGTGCAGAAGATCTCTGATACAATCGGTAAAGAGATACAACACATCAATGTCGCAGGATTGCCAAACTGCACTGCGGCTTATTCAAAGAAAGAGAAAGAATACTGGTTGCACTATGTCAGAAAGGGAGAAGTTTATCCCACAAGAGGCATAGTTATCCATACCTATAACGGTGCTTTCTCTTTCAGAGGTGCTAATGACAAGGCTGATGAATATCTTTGGACATTTACAACAATTGCGACAGATCCAGATGGCAACTTTATTTTGGGCACGAAACCTGACTGGCGTGATCCCAATACTGGGGGAGATTCTAATCCTCTTACTACTGGTTCTGTAGGTAGATTAGTCGGCCTACAAGTCTGGAGCGGAGCAACTTACTGGGGCAACACGCTCACCACTGGTGCTTTACAACAAGAAACCTTCAGACAATACACAGGTTCAGCAGGTGCTTTACAGAAGAACTTATGGGAGAGCAACTGGATTAACTTCGGTGACCAGACAATAAAACACCGTGTCTTCTCAGTTGAGATGGAGATGGTCTCTTTTGGTGACAATCTTGTGCTCCTCGAATGGGGACAAGACTACGACATCAAGTGGCTCTCAGCAGGGACAAACAAGATCACAAAACCTGAACTAGCTTTCACGACTAAAGAAGATCCTGTCTTTGGACCTGCTGATACGACAATATCTAAGAGCACTTTTACAATCGGTGAGAGCAATCTAAAAGCTGGAAGAAAAGTTAATATTCGATGGGATGTGAATACATCTTTAGTAGAGAACTTTAGATTTCGTGTCATACAGAGCAGTGGCAAACCTTTCCAGATTCTCGGCTTTAGTATTAACTTCACCTCAGCAGATCAACCACCTCTCAATATGAGAGCAACAGGCGGAGGACAACCTTACTAATGAAAACATTTACTGATAAACCGCTGCACCAATTTGACCAAGTCAAGTATGATGGTGTTTCCTGGAACTTAGATAAATATCTAGATCAACTTAACGGTGGTCTGGATAGCAACAACTTGCCTGTTGTCTCAGTTGGTCATGCTAATCTTGTAGAACCTGCTGTCGTAGGTCCTATTACAGGTGGCTCAGTGACAAAATGGAATGTCCGTATGCCTTCTCAGACATACACATTCTCTCGGCGTGCTGAAAGCATGCAGGTCGGTGGAGACATTTGGACACCACTTTTTGAGACAGACTTAGATGCCGACACTTGGTCACCAGGTTGGAATCGACTAGTTGATCTGGACATTAACTTTCAGAATGCGCCCATTCAGTTCGAAGCTCGTGAGGGAATGCTTGTTGGATGTGTGACAGTCGATTGGGAACACGGAAATAATGTCTTCAATGTCGATATAGGCGGTGGTATATTTGGAGCTCGAGGTCGTGGAAATGAATGGTGGTCTGAATGGGCTGTGTTCGTCAATAATGTGCTTGTTGCCAAAACAGGTGCGATCTATCCTCGTCGGCACACCACACAGATACCTTTCGCAGTGGCTTGTGGAAGTCAGCCTATCACCATTGACTTAGGTGTCAAGATCAACACTTGGCGTGTGTCAGGCAGTCCATCATTAGACACAACTTCGACGCCTTTTAAACTATTCAGCACTACAACATGGTGCAGAAATCATTATCGATAAGGAGGGATAATGCCTATCGTCAAAACTAATCTATGGGAAGAAGGTGATGTTCCCACAGCTGCTCAGTTAAATGCACCTTACAATGATTCTCAGACAGCAACTGCTGACATTGATGCTCTAAACACAAGAGATAACTGGATCACAGTCCATCATTTTAACAACGCTAATCCCTGCAATATCTTGTTTGACTTTGTCTATGACGGAACCTCTGACTTTCAGACTAGTTCAACATCATATGTGCTCATTGACAGCACTGGTGTAGATCCAGCAAAGATCGATCTTAACTATTCACCAAATCAATATGAAGTTCTTAGAATAGAAGCAAGTGGTTTAGTAGATGACATCGAGGCAATAAACACATATGACAACACACTTCCTGCTGGGCAGAGAGGTAATCCAAACTATTACGCTTTTCAGATACTTCTGTATTATAATATCGGAGGCGGAACACTGACAACATCACTTGGTGAATGGGGCTATTCATTCACATCAGCAGGTGGTGACGGTAGATACTACACAGCAGTAAATGGCGCACCTGAGAATACTGGTGTTCCTCTAGCATATCAAACATTTCAGTTTTCTACAGCTTTAGTCAATACATCAACTGCAGGTAGTATCACATACGAGAAACTTGAATTAAGATGTAAGGTTTATGATGGCGCAAATACCTTGAGCATCACAAGAAATAACATGATTGCAGTCAGAGCGAGGCACTAATGGCATATGTCAAACCAAATACATTCGTCACTTCGACTGCGTTAAATGCTTCAGATATTGTCGGCAATGATGAGGCTCTAAAGATCTTCTTAAATCAGCAAAGCCTGACAGCAGACTTAGCAGTCGATGCTTTTGACACACAAGAGATTCAGTTAGGTGAATATCAACCTATCACTAACGAATACACTTTTGCTACTGGTATCGATACTGGTAAGGCAGTCGGAACTGAGAAAGAAGATCGTGCATACTTTACATCAAACATAAAGAAGAACAGATCGACTGATCCTAATCTCTATATTTGGACATCTTCCTACCACACAGGACCTCATCTCACACTTGAGAGAACTGCAGATATCTTGATCACTTGGGGCGGAACTTACATCTCAAACAGCAACACTAATTCATCACCTGCAGTAGGTAGCGGCTTTTGGGACAGTCAGGTCAAATTAGGCTATGTCGTTGATGACGGTTCAGCTCTCACATTTGTTGAGCAGTCTAGATCATACAGTTTTGAAGAATGTGATATGACTAACACTGTTAGTGGTTTAGTTGATCCTTTTGGTGCGATGTCAAAACCTAGTTCAGCAGGTGACGAGACAGCAGCAGGAACTGATCCGATCACAAAAGGTCTGAGACGCTGGATTGGTTGGTCGTGTATTTTAAGAAATATGCCTGCGGGCACTTACAAGTTCTCTCACTACATCAACGCAAAAGTTGTTCAAGGATTTACTTCAGCAAGAAATTTCAAAGCTGAGGTTTTCTATAAATAAAAACAAACTTTATGATATAAATATTAGGAGGTATTAAATGGATCCAATCACAATGGCTGCTCTTATCGGTGCAGGTGGAGCAGCTGCTTCAAACTTAGGAACTTTAGTAGGCGGTGCCGCCTTGCAGAGAGAAAACAAGCGTCGTCTTGAACAGCTTAAAAAGGCTGAAGAAGCAGGTGCTCTCGGTCTGACAGCTGAGGAAGAGGCTGCTATCGGTGGTCGTCTCAGAGGTGCTCAAAAAGCTGCACAGACTGAGACTGAAGCACTTCAAAAGCGTCTCTTGGCAGGTGGCGGTGCGGCTACTGGTGGTCAAGCGCTGGCGGCCGAAGCATCTGCTAGTCAGGCCCGAATGGCGGTTGAATCCGATGTTGCTCAACAACTTCTTGAGCAAGACTTGGCTAAGAAGGCTGCACAGGAAGAAGAGATGCGACAGTTAGAATTTGCTATTGAGACTAGAAGACGCGAAGCGATCGGTGCTGCTGGTGGAATTGCTGCCACAGGTCTGGAAGCAACACTGCAAGAATCTAGAAATCAAGCAATTATTCAGGGACAAAAGGACATCTCACCTGAACAAGTCGCGGCTGCTGCTGAAGCATTTGGAACTACGCCTGAAAAAGCGCGTGGTATAATTGAGCTTAGTTTTAAACAGCCTGAACTTCTTAAGTATTACATGCTAGCACGAGGAGGGGCACAGTAATGGCTATTAGAACTGTAAATGGGCAGAAAGTCTATGTGCTCGAGCCTACACCATTTAATGCAAAGGCACCGAGCGGCGCTTCTTGGAGCACGCTCTATTCAGATCTTCGTTGGCAAGTCTGGGAAGACATTCAAAAGAACGAAGCAGCTAAGATGAAACTTGAAGCTATGAATTTTGAGGCTCAGCGTGATTACTACAATGACCAAAAAAAGTTTCTGAGAAATCAAATTGCTGATCTAAAGAAGATTCAACTTCGTGCTGCTGAAGGTGGTTCTGATGCCATCGATCAGTCACTTCGTGCTGCAGAGATCTTAGCTAGAGGTGCCGGTCGGACTGCAGGAAGCAGAGCTCCTTCAGGTCCTCGAATCACTGAGAGAAAATCACCAGTATTTGATAAGTGGGGGACACCTGTCATAGATGAAGTAACTGGAAAACAGTTGATGGACACAACAATCTCTGTATCTAGACCAGCTGTGGAAGGTGAGATTAATCCTGTGACAGGTCAGGCTTTTCCTGCAGGATCTTTTGTTAGTGGAGAAGTGGGCAAAGCAACCGGTCAAGGTCTCAGTCCCCAAGTCAAAACAATGCTTGAAGGTGTCATTACTAAAGGAAGTCAAGCGCTTCAAGGTGGAGATGCTAAAGGTGGTGGAACTACAATTTCCATTGAAGATGAGATCGAGAAACTTGAAACTGAATTGTCTCTTCTGCAAGCACCACAACTTAATTTGGACACTGATCTCCTGAACAGATCACAGCGTGCTTTCGAAAGTCAAGTCGGTGTTATGGGGCAGGGCGGTGGTATATTTGGTCTGGCACCAAGACCTCGTCGAGAAGCACCTCGTGTTGATCAACCGTTAGCTCGTCAGAGAGGTGATGAATTTATTGCTGCTGTTGAAGAAGAGCGTGCTAGTCGAGAAGCTGACAAACTTGCACTAAACAAACTGTATCAGGAAAGCGCCGCTCTTCGTCAATTAGGATTAACTGAAGTTCCTGAAGAAGGACAAGCTTCTATCAGTGACCAGATCAACGCGATCAATCAGAGACTTTCAGCTCCAACATTAGTTGAACAAGCTCTATCTGATCCTCGATTCAAAGAGCGTAAGCCAGGAGAATTTTTACTTAGACGCGCTGAGGCTGACTTCTTAGGTGTGCCTTCTGAAGAACTGGTAAGTGAAGTTCCACCTCCTGCTCCTGCAGCACCTCCTGCACCTCCGAGAGCAGAGGAGAGAGCAATAGAAAAAGCAGACAAAGCTCTTGAACTATCTAGAAATCCAATAGGTCGTCTGCCTCTTCGTGACACATTTAGACTTCCTACACTTGATGCAAGCGGTATGCCCATTGAGCCTGTGGAAATGGCTATTCCTCGAGGTCGTGTTGAAGTAGCTCAAGAGGTCATACCACCTCGGGCTCCAACTGAGCAGTCACTACAGAAGGGCCTCAACACAGCACCTTCGATACAGCCTCTTCCACCTCCCCCTCCTCAGGCTCCTCGTCTAGATCGTGGTCAAGCGAAAACAAGAGAGCAAGCAGTCAAAGAATTCCAGATTCAGTATGGACCAATAAAAGTGGATGCTGACAGTGGAACTTCAGAGATGCTTCCTGTCGATCCTAAGGTCAATGAGCAAATATACAAAGCATACATTGAAGAAGGCCTTTTTTTTGAATCTGACGCTGCAGGTAGATCTTGGTATCAAAACAAACTGAAAGAAGTGACCGCACCTCCTGCACCACCTCAGGCGTCTAAACCTACGCCTAAGCAAAGAAAGGATATGTATGCCTTAACAATCACAGCAGACGGTTTAAAACTTGCAGAACAGCCTAAAAAACTTGAGAGATTAGCACGAACCAAAGAAGATGCTGCTGCTCGTCCAAGTCACTACACGCTTGTAGATCAAATCTACGACATCAACAAGGGCAAGTCCAATGCTTTTAAAGTTTCATTTGATGAGATTTCGCGTGTGTTTGCAAATGATCCTCAGAAGAGGAAGGAGGCGCATACTTATCTGGTGGCTAAGGATTCTCTCGAAGTGGGCAAAGCTGAACCGCAAGTATAGGAGGCGCTGAAATGGCTTTTACAACTGAACAGAAAGCAAAGATCAAAGCAAAAGCAAATGAGATTATGGCAGCTGAAGGTTTAAGTCCTGGTGCTGCAGCACAGAAAGCAGTTAGTCAGTTATTTACACCTGAGGAGATTCAATCTGCCTTCACAACTGTCCCAGCACCTCCACCTCTACCTGCACCACCGCCCGCTCGGCCTACTGAGATCTTAAAGGTCGATCGTGAATTAGAGCAACTGGAGACACAGTATGGTCTGAGAAGAAAACCTCAACTTATGGAAGAGGGCAAAGATGCAGCAGAGGCTCAAAAGATAATCAGAGAAGAACTTCAGTTCTACAGATCACCTTTGCCTCTTGGATTCGGTGGAATTGAAGAGAGAAAAGAAGGTGGATTATTACCTGGCATTCAGGCTTTGCAGAACTTTCCTTTCGTTCCAAAGATGCGGGAGGAACCTCTACTTCCTTCAGCACCTAAAGGTATTAACTACGAAGAACTGGCTAATACTTGGTCAAAAACTTACGGTGTAGATCGTAAGCGTGCTGATAAAGAAGTTCAAATCTTTAGAACCTACATCTTAGACAAACGATTTGCTGATGCTAAAGCTCGTGGTCTATCTGATGATGATGCTGCTAGAATTTCTTTGGAAGAAAGCTTTGCTCAGTTGGAAGACATTGGCAATAGAATCAATGACAAAAGTTCATACACTAAACCACCTGAGACCGCATCATCAGATCCTTGGATCAGAGCATTCTCAAAGCAAGTTCAACCAGGTGAGGGCGTTCCCTCTCTCACTGACGAGCAGACTGCCTATCTCAATGCCATTCAGGAAAGCAAGGTTAGAGATCGTATTGAAGAGCGCAAGGCAAAAGGTCAGTCAGCCACAAAACCTGTCTATGTCTTACAAAGTGGAAAGATTTTACAGGTAGATGAATATGATCCTCAGCTGCAAGGTCGTCAGTTAAAAGAAGTTCGTCAGGAACCAAAAACTGATGCTGAACTGCGTGATGAAATCTTAAGAGATGAGATCGATATTCCCTGGTGGATGGATCCTATCAGAAAGCAAAATGTGCTCTTAGATCCTAAGAAGTATGAGCAAGGCGGAATCTTATCTACGACTACACCTTACGGGACAACTAAAGAAACAACTGCAGGTTGGTTGCTTCGCAGTGCTATGTCTCCGTTCAATGCCATTGCAGGTGCAGCTGCTGAAGCTGCTTACGGAATGGGACCTCTGGAAGAGGCGAGAGAGGAATCTCGTGGTAAGAAAGGCTTTACACCAGACTTGACAGGAGCTGTCCTGCTGAATGTCGCTGAAGGTCGCGGCTTTATGGGAGAAGCAAAAGAAGCAGCTGAGATGGCAAATGTGATGTCAGTCGGTGATATTGCCGGTCCTGCACTATACTACACAACCTTAGCAGGTGGTTTTGCTGCTGACATCTTAGATCCTTCCATTGATATTGCTAAAGCAGCTGGTGTGACCGGTCGTGCTGCTGCTCGTAATATTACTGGTTTAAATAAAGTCTATAACAATCTTTCAGCTTCACAGAAAGCATCAGCATCTCTGAGACAAGCAGCAGCATTAGGTGCAAATGACTTCTTAGACAATTCTCTGGTCACATCTTTCATAAGCCGCAGATTTGAAGGAGGTGATGTCAGAGGTCTTGTCACTAAAAACTTGGCACAGGATCTTGAGACCTCAGCAACAGTCGCATCTCGAGGTGGTGATCAAGCATCAGCTGTTGCTAATAGTCTGACACCTGAGCAGAGATCATCAGTCTGGGGCAAGAAGTTTATTGAAGAGAGCAAGGGCGGTGGCACAGTTGATGATGTTCTAGCAAGAATAGATAACACTTACAGAGGTGATGATCTATCTATTAAGGGCAGATCTATTGGGCAAGAGATCGACAGTTTTGCACAAAGTGCAGGAAGAACACCTCTATCAGTCATACGAAGAAGAAATCTGGCACGCTCACTTGGCTCACTGGCATCAGTCGATGACACTGCAAAAGAAGTCATCCGTAATATTGACTTAGGTGAAGCGGGAAGTAATATCGGTAAAGCAGTTCGCGATCTTCAGACAAGCGCGCCTGATAGCTACAACCGTTTAAAGAAGATACTGTTCTACGATGAGGCTTCTCGTCAGTCATTTAACATGATTCCTGACGGCAGTCCATTGGAGAATATCGTCGCTCTTACGAGGAACACTTGGGCTGCTAAAGACAAGGCAAAAGTTATTCTGGCGAGAGCAGGTTCCACACCGCTTGGACAGTTAGCACAGAAGTTAAATAAGGTTGAACTTATTGTCGATACACCTCCAACAGTTATCAATCCAGCAAGTCCAAAAGCAGTGGCACAGGCCGCTTCGCCTCGTGTTGTGCCTGCATTTAAACTAGAAGCACCTCAGACCATACTGCTTAATCAAGTCGTTGATGACCTCAGAAAGTTTAATAAGATCGATCGTAGAACTGCTGACAGCATCAAGTCCTTGCTGCGCAAGGAAATGATCACAACCAAAAATCTGAGATCATTAATTGATGCGAACATTGACATGATTGCTGAAGGTGTGGCCGCTACTTCTCGTGGTGGTGTGACCAGAGCAAGAGATCTGTCTAATATTCCCATCACCAATACACTGGACTTCCTTGTTCCACTTGAGAAGAGAACTATCGGTAGAGAAGCATTTAAATTAATAAAGAGCAAGATGTTTCCTGAAGCACCGATCAAAGGTAATCTTTCAGTCGGGCAGAGAACACTTATCAACAAGGCATCAGTTGAGATCTCGAATCTTGATGCTAAGTTGCGTAAGGAGCTGGAGCGTTTTGTCAAAGATCCCGAAATACAACGACTTTATGGTGTTCAGGCGACACCTACTTATCAAGATGCCTTAGCACGACTAGTGCTTGGACCACAACCTAAGGTAGATGAAGTAGAAAAGACGCTCGAAGGCATCATAAACAACATGTTCTACACAAAGAAGACAAGAGAGAATGCTTTTGACTTATTCACAGGCACTTCTACTGGAACTTCTACCTCAGTCTTTACAGATGCAGGTTATCAAATTCTTCGACCTGGCATTGAAGATGCTGCCAAACAGATCATGAAAGATCCTGACAAATTCTGGTCTGTCACAAATGATCTGATCGTAAAAGCACAAGACATTGCCAAAGGTAGAATAACTTCTACTGAGGATTTGATCACCGCCCGCCCTGAACAAGTGATTGATGTGCTCGCAGAGACAAAGGGCAAGATTCCACCAGAAGTTCAGGTTGCAGCTTATTACAGAAGTGAAGGTGCTAGAATCGTAGATGAAGTCCTGACTGATCTTGTCAATACAGAAATCGGCAAAGGTCGTCTAAACATCAACGATGAACTTGATCCAGGTATCATCGCTAAGATTAGACAGGCTGAAGGGGGCAATGCTCTGACTGTGCGTGAAAACCAGATGCTTGATCCTCAGAACCAGATCAGAGCTGTTAAGAATCGTGTTAAGAGAATACTTAAAGGTGAAGGAGATAAGATCGAAGCAGTTGATCTTCAAGAAGCCTTTGGTATTTCAAATGATCTGACAACTAAACCTGACTATATGGAAGCACTAAGCCCATATATGGAAGTTGCTGCTGATATAGCTCGTGGTATCATCAGAAGAAATGGTCTTAGAAATACACAACCTGATCTCATGCGTGTTGATCGTCTATTCTCTGATCTGACAAACGAGGGAGGAAAGACATTCAAGCAACTTGAGATTCTATTTGGTGAGGATGTTGCCGCTGATCTGAGATCTAAACTGATTGATGCTTATGAGAGCACTAGAGGCGAACTAGTTGATGTGATGGAGAAATCCTACACATCACGAGGCGCTTTAAAGACAGCAGAATTAGGACTAGAAAAATTTGTTGAAGCTTTTCTTGACCTACGCTATCTCCTCATCTTAAATACCAGACCTCGATTTCACGGTGCAAACTTACTAACAGGTGCAGAACTTGCTTATTCAACAACAGGTCGTCTGATTAATCCTCTCGATCTATTTGAAGGAGCAACTGTTCTAAAGAATACTAATCCAACTGCGGTCATATTTAGAGATGCAAGTGGTCGTCCCTATACTTCAGGTGAGCTAAACAACTTGCTTGACACTACAGGTCGGAGCATATACACACCAGGCAAACCAGGCACTGATGCAGTGACTGATCTGTTAAAGAGCAAACCTGGAGATTATCGAGATATATTTCGTCGTGGTTGGCAAAAGTTTAAAGACTTACCACAAAGTGAAGATCTTCTCTTCAGATATTCTATCCTTAAGGCTGCTCTAAAAGAGGGACGCTCTTTAGATGATGCTCTGTCACTTTCACGCGCTTCAATGTTTGATTCTGGTGACTTAACAAAGGTTGAAGATGTGATGCGTCGGATGTCACTATTCTACGGATTCCAGAGAAACAGTCTTGTCAATGCCTTAAACAACCTTGCATCGGCGAAGGGCATTAAGAGAATAGTTGGTGTCAAGAGAACAAGAGATAACTTGTCTCGATTCTTTACATCTGAAGAAGATCGTCAATATGCACCATCATATGCTGAAAGTCGTATCCTCTTGGGCAAGGTTGGATGGGATCCTGACAAGGGCAAAGATCTACTGATTGCTGCACCACCTCTTCAGACACTTGATGCCGTTTATTCTCTGGCTGACTTTATCAAAGGTGACATCTCAGGTCTATTTGGTGATGCTCTAAGACCTGAATATAAGGTTGCTTTCGGTGTTGATGATAAGTTTGGTAAAGAACTTGAGCAAGTTCCGATGGAACACATCAACATACTAAAACTATCAACTGACCATCCTGAAGAGGCTATCAACCTTATTCTTGCAGGTTTTGGTGTCGGATCTCCAGTGACGACATCAACTGATAAGGATGGGAATCTAGTCATTCCACTATCTACAACTGAGCAGAGAGCTGCTTATAAGAAGTTTATGGATGTCATCTCTATGATCGGTTTATCAACACCGCTGCTTGACTGGTCAAGAGCGCTTGCACCTGGTGGAACAAAGATTGAAGTGATGAGCGGTGTTCAAAGAGATCGACCACCTGTAGAGAGATTCCCAATCTCTACTAGAGAGCAGAGAGATATCGCTACTTCTCTTGGATTAGGTGATGATATTAGAACACTACCTCCCACAGGAGAGATCACACAACCTTCAGCTCTTGAGAGCGTGGCTCGTCGTTCCACTGATATCGGTTCCCGTGTGGCATTTATGACTTCAGCAGGTTCTCCTATCACAACATTTACACCTGAAAAACAAGCATACTATGACAGAATGGCTCGTGCAGCAGAATTGAGAAATATTGTCAAGGCACTTGGTGATATTAATGTTCAAGAGATTCAAACACGAGAGACACCAGAATCAACTGCTCAGCGTGAAAAACTAGATGAAAAGGTTAAAAAAGCCGAGCAGAGACAACAACAACAGATCTCACAGCAAACTAAAACTAGAAGAACAAAAGAAGACATAGATCGTGAGATAACTTTTTATGAAGGTCAAGTTGATAAAAGACAAATGTCAGTAAAAGAATTCATGAAGAAAAAAGAAGAACTTATGAAAGAAGCAAGATCACTAAAGTAAAAATAGTTTATAATCTAAGAGATATTTCCATTTCTTAGGTTATATTTATGGATATGCCCATTTGGGCGAAGGAGAAGAAAAATGGCTAAAGTCGGTTCTTATTTAAATAACAGTGCTCATGCAGTAAATATCCCAGCTACTAACGCATATGCTGTTGCACGCTCACACAACCTCACTAACTTAAGTGGAGCGGGAGGTTCATTAGGAGGAGCTCAGAGAGCTTATTTCCTTGGAACACTTTACATCAAACTTAGTGATCTTGCTCTTTTAAGTGGAACACCAACACTTACAGTTCGTCTCTGTAGAGATGCAAACGGTAACGATACAGTCGTAGGCGATATGACAGCTTCTATCTCAACTGCTATAACAGCTGCAGGGGAAGGTGCTGTGACTTACAATATTGACTTCGCTTACAGTCACAATGGTGTGACAGGTGTTCCTGCTGATAACCTCCACTGTTTCTGGAAACTTGACGCAGGAACTGGAAATGTTCGACGCATTGAACTAGTCACAGTAGAATAAGGAGACGATCATGCCTTCATCAAATAATTGTTCAGCAGGAATGGGCAATTCCGACACTAAATCAAACAATGTCAGTGCTGCACCTGATGTGGTCAGTGGTGGTGGTTCCTCAGCGCCTTACATGCGTTCGCTCGGTAATCTCAACGGTGGCGGCTACACATTTAGTGACACTGCCGGTGTGGCCCTCAACAGCTACAGCTACAACAGCGGCACCGACACACATACCTTCAACCTGAACACAATCGGCGTGGCGAACGAAACCTACAGCATGCTCAGCGGACCGAACTTCACATCAGCTAAGTGGAGAGCATCGCTGACCTATGCTGATGGGACACCGGTTCTAGTCGGTGATGCCTTCTCACTTGATGTGAGATTCGACAACATGAGCGTCGGTGCAAGCCGCCAGTATCTCGTCGGTGTCGCTGTGGTCGAAAGCGCATCGAGCACCGTCATTGGCACGATGAGACCTTCAGGTGTCTATGCCTTGACCACCAATGTGGGAACACCTGGCGCAGGCATCGTTGCTGACAACCTCGGCGCGGCAGCCACGATTTCTGGGCTTGTGGCCGGCAGCGGAACGACCATCTTCAGCGGCGGAACGACCATCGGTGGTTGTGGCAAGGGCGGCGGTGGCTGCACAGTGCGGTCGGCCACGAGCTTCAGCCAGAACACACGGTTTGACGGCAACACCTGGGCTAGCGCAGCATCCACGCAGCTTTCGCTGATTGTCTTTGTCAGCACGAACGGCACGGTCCCGACAACTGGTGGCCAGTTCGATGTGCGTTTCAAATATGGCATCGCCAAACTAACCTAAGGAGATCTGATATGCAGATAGACAGTTGTTTCCAAGGAATATTTCAAACATCACCTGAAACATATGAAGAAGGCTGGGCTGTTCAAGTCGTCTTGACTGAAGACGAAGTGGCACAACTAACCGCTGCTTACGATCCTGCATCTTCAACCTCTCCTTCAGTGACAGTTTGTCGTCCTATTGTCCGTGCTATTCTTGACGCTATAATCGCCAGGGAAAGCTGATGTCAAAGTATGCGATCTCATCTAATAGAGAGATTTCAGGAGGAGGTTCTATACCTGCTCTTAAAAGAGAGATCTCTAAAAAGAAGTCTGAGATAGTTGTTCTTAATGTTCAACTATCTTCACTTCAGTTTCAGTTAGATGAGGCAATTGCTGATTTGGCACAAGCACAATCTGCATTGGCTGCTGCTCAGGCACAGATTGCTGCTGATGCGGTCACAATCGCTAATCTTCAGTCACAGGTCACATCTTTACAAGCACAAGTGACAGCACTGCAGAATCAATT
>Ga0194115_10001727_pt1 | contig 27128 bp, 19 predicted proteins | sample TA2MahsurfametaG_3_FD_148656 | JGI IMG/M metagenome (GOLD analysis project Ga0194115, IMG submission 148656) | Freshwater microbial communities from Lake Tanganyika, Tanzania - TA2015002 Mahale S4 surface | ecosystem: Environmental > Aquatic > Freshwater > Lake | place: Tanzania: Lake... | reverse complement strand
AAATTATTCGGTAAATTTTTAGGTGTTCTCAATTTACCTGTAGTTGGTGATGCTTTATTACCAGAAGGAACAGCACAATATGATCAACTGACTGGTCCTAATGCATACTATAATGCTCCTGGTTATAAAGGTCCTAAACCAGGCGGATATGAAAATGGGGGTGGAATGTTTGGACCATCTTGGATGCCATGGAACTGGGGTAAATTAGTAGATAATCAAAGAAATGTTAACCGTGGAATGGGATATGATGCAAGACATAAAAATGTAACTGACCCCGCTCTAAGAAGTATGATGGGTTTATCTTCACAAACCCGTTATGAAACAGGTGGCAGTGCCTTCACAACATTACAATCTTCTAGCAACCAAAGAAGAGACCCAGAAATAGCTTCTATAGAAGATGCTCTAAAAGTTTTGACTATCAAAATGTCAAGTCTTGAGCAGTATAAACCACCAGTGCCAGCAACTGCCGCAGCGGCACCTATGGGCGTCAGTAACCAATCCGCAAATGGGGATGGCGGAATAATTATCAACAATATTATGGCTGCTTCTGCTGGCGGCGGGGGTGGTGGTGGGGGTGCATCTTCACGCAATGGTTATAGAACTGCTGACACTGCTGCTCCACCAGACGCAAGTGGCACAGCAGCATTATTAAATCGTTCACCATTCGCAGTTTATAGATAATGGCTAATTTAAACGCACAAGTAAAAAAAGTTGAAATAATTGATAAGTCTGGTGTGTCGCATTTATTGACAGGCAACAAACCAGAAGCACAATTACTCAATATAAAAATTGTAGAAAGTATTGAGTATTCTACAATGATAGCAGAATTGATGGTTATGGATACTGGCGTAAACATGATTTCTTCTATACCCATTGTAGGATTAGAAAAAGTAAAAATGACCCTATCTGTTCCTGAAATGTCAGAAACAGAATATAAATATGAATTTCAAATTTATGCAATTCGAAATAGAATTGTTTCCGATAGAAGTCAAGCATATATTTTGGATTGTGTATCACCCGAAGCAATAACTAATGAAGTAGTTAGGATAGGCGCTACTTTAGCAGGACCAGCAAATGAATTGACTAAGAAAATTATAAAAGAAAATCTGTCATCAAATAAAAGAATATTTGATGAAGCATGTCTTTACAACATAAAAGAAATACCAGCATTAAAAAGACCGTTTGATGTAATTAATTCTTTCTTGCCGCGTTCCATATCATCTGCTGCATCATCAACATCTGGAGCAAGAAGTTCTGTTTCTTCTTCATCGAGTGGAAGCAATACAGCAAGGACTGCTGCCGCAACTGCTCGCACTGCTGCCGCAGTGGTTTCTGGTTCGGCGGGTTATTTGTTTTTTGAGACGTATAATGGATATGTGTTTAAATCTATTGACAGAATCTTGACAGAAACACCATATCGATTAATGTATGCTTACAGTAAAGCAAACGCATCTGAGAATACTCAAGCACCTAATGTGATTTTAAATTACAGTTTTGTAACGCAAGAAAATATTCTTGAGAAATTAAGACATGGTGTATATTCCTCGATGATGTCATTCTTCAATCCATCTACTTTGCAATATGAAGAATACTTCTTTGATTTAAGCAAAGAATATCCACAAATGGTTCATTTAGGAACCGACAATGCTTTACCTGACAATGTTAAAAACTTGTCACAATATCCTTCTAGAGTAATTTTTCAATCATATGATAATGAGACATTTCATAACTCTGCATCTCCAGCAAGTTCTGGTACACAGTATCCAGATTTTAAGAAGCAATGGATGGCACAAGCAATTAGTAGGATGCAGATACTAAATAATCAGGTATTGAATATCCAAGTCCCATTGAATTTTGAGTTGAGGGCGGGCGATAAATTAAATATTAAATTACCTAATCTTTCTGTAGAATCAAAAAGAAAGGAAGATATGTTTGATGAAACAAACAGCGGGTTATATTTAATTAAAACTATTTCATATGAAATCATAAGAGATAATACAAGAGGACTGGTAGCAGTCAACAACATTACTTTAATCCGCGATAATTTAGGAAGTTAATCATGGACAACATTCGCAAACATATTGAACGCGATAAGGAAATACTAGATGACCCTTTAGTGTCATCACAGTTTCGTAGACACGTAGAAGAAGAATTAGAGTCTTTGCAGAGATATCACGAAAGACATCCAGAGGATGAACATGACCCAACTCCATTGGAATTATATTGTGATGATCATCCAGGAGCAATAGAATGCAGAGTTTACGATAACTGATATGATACCCGAGCTAAACACCCCAGTAGGATTTTTAGGTAGAGATGGTTTCTACTGGTGGATGGGTCAAATTGAAAAACGCGATAACGTAAAAAAAGCTTATCGTTATAAGGTCAGGATTGTTGGGCAACATGTTATGAGTTGCTCATCGGTAAGTCCTGATGATTTACCATGGGCAAATGTAGTGTATCCTGTTACTGCTCCAAGTAGAGAAGGGAATAGTAATTCAACACCAGTTAAATTAGATAAAGGTGACTGGGTTCTTGGTTTTTTCCTTGATGGGCAGACAGGTCAACAACCAATGATTTTAGGTGCGCTACACAAAATTGTTGGTAGTACACCCAACCCATCTTTTTCCCCAAATTCTTATGGTAACAGTTGTTTAGCTTTCAAGAGATCTTTTGCCCCAACAAATACATATGTATCGGTGCCAAAGAGCGAGCAAGACCCTGCTACGCCTCCAAGCAATCCAGGCGGCGGTGGTGGTGGTGGTGGTTCCACACCCCCAGTAATTAGTGGTTCTAAAGAGGAAAATACCAAAACTAATCAATCAGGAAGACACCACTGTGTTATTTTACCTGATGCTGGTTGTAAAGACCCAAAGAAAAAGCAAAGTGATTTTGAAAGAGTTTTATCAGAATTTTTCGCATCAGTTCAAAATAATGGTGGGCAAATAGGAACACAGATTCTTAGCGATGTTACTGGAACACTAGTAGATTATTCCAATGCAGCAAATGGATACATCACTAGAATATTTGGATTAGCTAGAGCATATATTGGTGCAGCAAAAGCAGAACTATTCAAGCAAATCAAAACTGGAGTTTCTTCTTTACTCAAAATATGTTTGGGTATTCCAACGCCAACACCTCCAGACGCCACTGGTGCAAAAGCTCCAAAAACCAGTAGCAAAACTGGAATTCTTGGTAAACTAACAACTTTTTTGAATGATTTGTTGGGTAAAATTAATTGCCAGATAGTAGATTTAGAAACTGCAATTTTAAACTTTTTAACAAATTTAATTTTTGGTTTGATTGAAGATATTGTGAACGGTGCAACTTGTATTGCTGAATCTGTAGTTTCACAAATTTTATCAGAACTAGAGTCATTTCTTTCAGAAACAGTTGCTACAATTCTTGGCATATTGCAGGATATTTTGTCGATTGTAGCTTCTCCACTGAATATTCTGGGAGCAGCATTACAATATATCTTTCAGTTATTTGGCATCTCGTGTAGTGGACCGTCAAATGAGTGTTTAAGTGAGGAGGAACGAACATATTGCACAAAACAAAAAACAAAACCAGGAGCATCAGATTTTGCAGCTTTAGATCGTTTGATTGCCGACGTATCTAAGAATGGTGTACTACCTCTTCAAACATCATGTGAGTCTGCATTGGCGAATCCATGCCCAGTAGCAACAGAAGCTTATGTGACTGGCGGTGCCCCAGTAACTACACCACCAGATGATTCTTTAACTGTTCTTCCTCAAGTTGTAATTAGTGCTAGTCCACCTTCAGTTCCATATAACGGAAGCACCACGATTACGTGGACAAGCACAAATGCAGATTCCGTTGTTTCTTCTAACTTTGGTGCTACGACAACAAGTGGGAGCCTATTGGTAAATGATTTAACGTCTGATACCACTTATCAAATAGTTGTGCAGGGTTCTGATGGTGCTGGAGGAACTTGGAATACTAGTGCTAATACTGTAGTATTTGTGGGAATACTAGCATCTCCAGCACCTCCTGACCCACCACCATTACCTATTCCTGGACCACCACCTGTTTCAATATCTTCATCTATTGTTGGAACTATTGTGGTTGCTGGTAGTTCTTCAATTACATCATTGATTGGCACAATAGACACAATAACTGTAGACTCCATTGCTTATGTAAGCATTTCATCTACTTCTAGTAATTCTTTTGTTCCTACTCTTGCGACTAGCATTGCCATTGGCACTACTCCCATACCTCCTTCTGCAGTCCAGGTACAATATTCATTGACGACTAATAAGACTTTAGTTACAACATCAGATACGGTAACATTTACATTTAGCGTTGTCAATGGTTCTGTTCCTAATGGTACTGTATATGATTATTTTATTTTTGGTTCGGTTGAATTGAATGATTTTGTTGCTAAAACCATAAAAGGAACTATGACCATGACAAATGGTACTGCCATAGTTAACATACAAACTGCATCTTCTTTTAGTTTTTATGGCGAAAAGCCAATGTCTTTTATTGTATTGCAATCTGGAAATTCATTAGCTTCGGTTGGATTTACATTATCAAATCCATCCCCAATAATTCCTACTTCTCCTATTACTCCAGCAATAATAAAACCAGACTTGTGTAAGGTAGAAGTTGATAGTAAAGGAAAAATTATGAGTGTTGGTATTTGTGTAGTTGGTACACCATATGCAAGAAAACCAATTATTACAATAACAGGAGAGGGGCAGGGAGCATCTGTTGTGCCTGTTTTAGATGAGAAAGGATATCTAGTAAAAGCAAAGGTATTGAGACCTGGCATTGGATATGTTCCTACTAGATATAATCCGAATTGCATTATCGATGGGTTTATTATTATAAGACCTGGAGTTGGTTACACGCAACCACCAACAATCTATGTCGATGGCGATGATACAATTGCTAAAGCAGTTGTCAATTCTAGCGGTTACATGATTGATGTCGAAGTAATAAATAAAACTAAGACATTTGACACATTTCCAACTATTGAAATAATTGGTGATGGGATGGGAGCAAAAGCAATACCAAGCTTGGGTTGTCTTGACGAAGATTCATATAAATCATATGTCTCTGAGGTTGCTCCTTCTGGTACAGATAACGTCATTGACTGCCCGTAAAAAATTATGGCAACGAGTTGGTTAGAGTTACAATCAGATTTAAAACGAGGCGCAGCTAGACTTGCCGTTCCTAAATCAAATTTAGGATGTGGTTTAACATACACTACAGGTACGCCTGGTAGTATATTAAATTTACCAGACCCGTCTGTATCTGCTGCTAGTGTTACAGACGCACTGAATTCAGTACAAGATGCAATAGATCAATTTGGGTCTGATGTCATGTCAGTCCTCCAATCTATTGGTGCATTTGTACCCGATGGATTATTTACTGCAGACTCTGCTGTAACTTCAACAACAGTTGATAGAGATGCGCCAGATGCTGTTGATCAACATAGTACTGAAACGATGGCTGGTGGTAATATCGCAGTTACTACTGGACATGATACGCAAACAGGCGATTCTTTCTATCAAATACGAACATCATCTGGCTCTGGTATAACATTTGATACTCAAGGTGGGTGTTTTATCACAACAGCAAAAAATCCAGATGAAGATCCAGATACTGGAAAGTTTGTAGTTACTGCTAATGGCATGGCATCATTTAAGTGTCGTGAAGGAGTACTCTGGGAAATTAATAACGATAATAATATTAGAAAAACTTCGTTTGGTCTAAACCTTTTAAATGGTGCATTAGAAATAGCAGTTAATGTTGGTGATATTACAATTAGGGGAAATGATAATATTATTATTGAAGCAGGAAAATCATTAGAACTAAAGGGGTCTGATGTTAAAATACATGCTGGCACAGGAACTGGCACACCAGCTAAGGACGGGAAACCAGTTACTGATGAACAATCAGGTGTTGTTGAAATTAAAGCAGGTGTTTTTAAAAATTCTTCTATAACACAACAAAATATAGAAGGAGCTAGTTTTCATAAAGTAACGGGTGAAAAAACTTTTGTCATGGAAGATTCACAGGCAGCATTTACAATTGAATCTAAAGGTAGTTTAGAACTCAAGTGTAAAGGAGATATGATCGAAACTATTGGTGGCAAAAAACTCACCAAAGTAATGACATATTCACCTGCAGATTTAATTTTAGATGGCGGCATTCCTCCATTATCAATAATAACAGATCAATCTGCTGGATATTATATCACAAATGCTCAACCAATGGTTCCAGCTGATTCTGCAGAAGCCGACCTCCCAGGAACATTATTACAAATAGTTGGTAGTGGGCCAGGTGGTGCGGGTATTAAAGTTGATGCTGGTATCAAAGGAAATATTATTTTTACTACTCAAACAGGTAATATTGCTTTTGCATCTGAAACTTCATTATACGCTGATATGACACAACCTAGTGTATCGCCACTTGATCCTAAGTTGATGAAAGGATTAAAACCAGGAATGTATATTGGTGCTGCAACAAAAGCTGTTCAAGTATATAGCGATACTGAAGTTGCAATGGGATTAACCGTTGGTCTTGGTCCACCGAAGGCTCCATTCACGGATAATTCTGTTTCTGTAAGTCAGAAAGGAACTTATATTACTGATAGAACAAGAGGAATCTATCTGAACTGAGATTGACAAACACGCTAAATATTGCTATACTAGCAATGTGGCGCTTTGAGAACCGATGAATCTCCAAAATCCTTCAGAACAAGCTCTTAACAAAATCATTGTAGACCTCTATAATAAAAAGGTAATCATCAGAGGCGAAAATGAAACGACACTCACCTTTAGATGTGCTACAATCAACGAGTTGGTTGCTCTCAAAGAAAAATGTAGTAAACTCTTAAAGACAGAGAACTTCATTTATCGCTAATGCTGGTTTAGCAATCTGGTGAATGCAACGAACTCATAATTCGTGTGAGGTGGGTTCGATTCCCACAACCAGCATTTGACAATCCCAGCAACGTCTGCTATGATTGTTTCATACAAATGGGAGCATGGTGGAATCGGTAGACACACCAGACTTAAAATCTGTTGGGCAGTGCCCGTGGGAGTTCAAGTCTCCCTGCTCCTATTTCTCACTAAATAAATTGTAGTGGGAATGTTATGAAATACACACTATCACAAGCATATGTCTTTTATATGGGACAGGTTGTGCGTATGTATTTCATACAAAATCTTCCATATACGTTTGATGAATTACCTCATATAATTCAAGATCATCCATCAGTTCAAACTGAAGCATTATCTCATCAAGATTATGATGATGAGGACATGTGGAGAGTATCAAATTATTTAATTATGGAAGAAATGCATCCTTTGATGTTTGACTTAGAAGTAGAAAACCCCGAATTGTTACCTAAAGATGATTGACGAATTTTGTGAATACTTTGAAGGAACTTTTGAAAATAAAATGCAAGCAATGTGCGAACCCACAAAGTTTGCTATGATTGAACTACTTCATATTCCTTATGGTGAGCGTAAATATCGTTGTATTCAACGTTATTATGTTGACAAGAATCAATATCGAAATACTATTATTTCGGTAGAACAACAAGATTCTAGAATTCTTGTAAAGAACTATAAGGAAAAAACGCCTAACAGTGAGCAGTTGACATACCTAGAAGGATGTGATACAATATTTGAGAAGATAGGCAATGAGTTTCACGGCAAAAATCTTTGTAAGACCTGCTATGTGAATTGGTCGGGGAAACAAACCTACCTTCAAATAGAGAGTATTCTTGGAAGAGGATACTATCGCGTTATAGACAAAGGATATGACGTAAACACTGACGAACATATATGGGGTTCCTTTTATGGGAGCTTCCAGTTCGTCAAATCGCCTGAGTAGCTCAGCTGGATAGAGCAACGGTTTTGTAAACCGTAGGTCGTCGGTTCAAGTCCGACCTTAGGCTTCCGTGTGAAGGAAGTCAGAACTCCTGGGGTACGCCCCAGGTTTTTTCTTATAAATAACTCAGAAGAAATCACCATATCCACGGGTAACTGAGAAGATGCCATTAACAAGATTAGATAATCTCATCTCAAGTAAAACTGGAAAATATCTATACGTTTCACCTGATGATTTTAACGCTAGCGATGCTTTAGATAATAGAGGCAATTCACCTCTAAGACCATTTGTAAGTATTCAACGTGCTTTTCTTGAGGCTGCAAGATTTTCGTATCTTCCAAACGTAGATAATGATAGATTTGACCAGTTTACTATTATGCTTGCCCCTGGCAATCACTATATTGATAACCGTCCAGGAATCAGTGATGTTGCTTCTCTGCCAGTATTTCAGTTTAATCAATCAACAAATGAATGGGAAGCTAATTCTAATGTAAGTTTTAATTTATCTGACCCAGATAATATTCTATATAAGTTCAATGGTCGTGATGGTGGTGCGACTATTCCTAGAGGTACATCATTAGTAGGTACAGACCTTCGCAGAACTCAAGTTCGTGCTCTATATGTTCCTGACCCTGCTGATACTGATGTTCCACGTACATCACTTTTCAACGTAACTGGTGGTTGTTACTTCTGGCAGTTCACCATTCTCGATGGTGATTTTTCTTCTGGTTCTCCTTTATATGATGCCACTTCTGCTGTAGGTAGAGTTTATACTCAACCAAATAATAGCACAAACAAAGCTATTCCTGAATTCTCTCACCACAAAATTACAAACTTCGTGTTTGCCGATAGAGAAGATTTGGGATTACTATACAGAAAAATTGCTCGTGTATTTAGCGATTATCAACCAACAATTGATGATGTATATGTAGAAGGTTCAGTCAATCCAGTTACTGATGCTTGGTTGTCTACTGTAACCTATCAAATCGGTGATAGAATTCTTTATAATGGTGATGCTTATATTGCATCTGCTTCAAGTACAAACGTGTTGCCAGATAGTGATGAAACAAAGTGGGGTCGTCTTGTAATTCGTGGTAGAGAGCTTGATTTTAGAGTTCAAGAAAATAGAATCGTTGGTCCATTACAAGATGCTATCAGAATTGATTCATTAAAAATTCAAGATTCGGTTCCTGTTGGTGTTGTAACTGTTACCGCAAGAACAAAAATTAACCATGGATTGTTCCCTGGTCAGTTTGTTGCTGTTACAAATAATGGGTTGAGTATTAATTTGAATGGTGTATTTAAAGTTGCAACTATTAGTCAAACAGATCCAAAAGAATTTACCTATACGGTTCCTACCACTGCTAGCGGTTTAGGACTTATTTCTGGGGCAGTTTATAATGCAGTTTCGAGTCCTGCTTTAGATACAAACGCCACAATTCAATCGGAAATAGACTCGGTAGAATCTGCTTCACCATACGTCTTCAACGTTTCAATTCGTTCTGTGTGGGGTATTTGTGGTATCTGGGCAGATGGTAGGAAAGCAACTGGTTTCAAATCAATGGTTATCGCCCAATATACGGGTGTTTCGCTACAGAAAGATGACCGTGCGTTCATTCGCTACGATGAATTTAGCAACACATGGAATCAGGCACCGTTAACTGATGCATTTGCTACAACTCCTTATCACATCAAAGGTGATGCATATTGGAAAGATGAATGGCGCAACTTCCACGTTCGTGCTTCAGATGACTCATTCATTCAGAACGTTTCTATTTTCGCTGTAGGTTTTGCTGACCACTTCTTACTTGAGAGTGGTGGTGATATGTCTATCACCAACTCCAACTCAAACTTTGGTAACACTTCGATGCATTCGAAGGGATTCAAAGGATTTGCGTTCAACCAAGATAAGGGCGGATATATCACTGATATTATTCCACCCCAAACTCTATCGACTTTAAATATTTCTAAGCAACAATACTATTCTATTGATGCTCTACTAACAAGAAGCACAACCAATAACCCATCAACATCCAAGTCAAAGCTTTATATTGCTTCTGAAGATGCTAGAAATCCAGAAAATCGTCCAGCAGCTTCTATTGCTGGTTATAGACTAGGTGCAAGAAGAAATGAAAAATTATATGTAAAACTAGATACAACTGGTGCTAAGTTTGGTGAACTTAATCCTTCTGGATTTAAGAAGTGGACATCTAGATTAACCACACTAACACCTACCAGTGCACGTTCAAGTGAGGATGCAACTAAGTTGTATGTTGCTAGCAGCACTGGTTTTGCTGTTAACAACATTGTAAGAGTTGATAATGAGTATTTCCTTGTTACTGCTGTTACCCCAACTTATCTTTCTGTAAGCAGAGCACAATTAAATAGTCTTCCAGCAACGCACACAGCAAGCACTGCTGTAGTTAAGTATGTTCAAAATACAACTGTATCTACTGTTGTTAATGAAACTGTAGATGCAACTGAAACCATTTTAACCTTAACCAGTTCTGCTGGATTTGCTGCTAATGGTTATGTACAAATCAGCAATAATCAAACCTCAATTACTGAAATTGTTAGAGTTATTTCTGTAGAAAGTAATGATATTGTTGTACAACGTGCTGCCCTTGGAACGACTGCTGTTTCTCAACCAGTTAGTTCTGTCGTAACTGCAACTTTCTTATCAAATACATTCTCAGCCGCATCTCCTGCAGTTTCCACAACATTAACGCAAGCATATCCACAACTTATTAGTGCAACTAATACTTTAAGTGAAACTGATTACAACCTTGCTCAAGATGCTGCAAACCTAATTGATTCTAACAAAGCATTTATTCAAGCGGAAGCATTTGGATACGTTCTTGAAAAGTATCCTTTCCTACAAAATTTACCATACGTCAATCCAAACATCACAGCAGAAACTGGTAGATATCGTGATGGAAGCAACTTAATTAAAGCAAACCGCCAAGAAATTATTGATTATGCGTTTGCTCAAATGCAAGCTGCTTTCCCAACATTCACTGTTCCTGGTGTAAATGGCAATGACAAGTGCAAGCGTGATATTGGACTTGTTGTTGATGCTATTTCACAAGACTTATATGATGGTGGTAACTCACACACAGTTGATGCAACCAAATTATATTTTGATAGCAACGGAGCATTAATTTCTAATGGTTTACTTGGTGAAGAAATACAGTCTGTTTATGCTTTTAATCGTGCAAGAGATTGGGCAAAGAAAGCAATCTCTAACTTATTAACTAGCACATCATTATTGTCTGTAAGTTCTATAACTGCTAGCGGAACAACTATTACAGTTACTACCAGCACTCCACACAACCTAACCAACGGAAGCACAATTACTGTTGGTGGTGCTACACAATCTGGTTATAATGGTAACTTCACTGTTTTAGCTGCTGGATTAACTTCAACTCAGTTTAGATATACTGCACTCACAACCCCTGCTGCTTCGCCTGCGACTGGCGCATATTATGTTTCGACAATTATTATTGATCCAGTTAATGATGATGTAACTGTAGGTAGATTTAAAGACGCTTATAATTTAATTAATTTAAACCGCCAAGAGATTATTGATAGAGCATTTGCTGAAATTGCTATTCAATATGACGAAGCTGCATGGGGAAATAATTGGATTGTTCCTGGTGATACAGTCACTACAAATCTTTCTCGTTATCTTGATGCATACAGATTAATCCAAAAAAATAAACAAATTTTAATTGAAACTGCATATGCTACTGTAGTTGCTTCCCCACCTTCACCAGCACCCACTGACTTACTAAACAAGTGTAAGCGTGATATTGGTTTGTTTATTGATTCAGTATCACTTGACATTTTCCTTGGCGGCGGTAATAAGTATACTCGTAAATTCATTCAACAATATTTCTCCAACAATACAACTTTACTTACAAATGGTCTTGCTGGTGAGATAACACAGTCAATCACAGCATTTAATAAAGCTCGTGATGCAATGAAATCAGCAGTAACAAATACTCTTGCTGCTTTCTCTGGAGTTGTTACGTCAAGTCCAGCTGGTGGAACTTGGCAGGATGGTACAACTGGTACTAAAGTTGTATATACAGACCTTACTATTTCTTCTGGTCCTGCTACTTTTGGTGGAGGTGGTGGAAACATTGCAAATAATAATGCTGCCGCTTGTTCTGATGTCAGAAGTGCAATCGATACTTTAGCATCGCTGGTCCAGACAACTTTAACTGCTTCGCCTCTTGATTTAAGTGCGATGACTGCAGAATCAAATGGAATAGCGGAGGGTCCAGGTGAACTCAAGTGTATGCGCGATATTGGAATTATCGTTGATTCTGTTGCTCAAGACCTTTTCTGGGGTGGTAACGAGTTTACGGTTGGTGGTGTAAGAGAATACTTTAATCTTGCTGGCACACCAATTTCAAACGGATTGGTCGGTGAAACACTTCAATCTGTAATTGCTTTCAACGCAGCCAGAGATGTGGTTAACAAAGCAGTAACAAATCAATTATACGGTAAGAATCTAAACATTTCTTATGGTCCTGCTACTGTTGGTGGAAGTGGAGGAAACGTCACCTATACACAGTCTGGTAATAGTGCAACATGTATTGATGTTCAAAATGCTGTAACTAATCTATTTGCTGTTGTAACTGATGTAGTTTCTGCTGGTACACTTAATAATCTACCATTAGTAGATAATGGTGATTCTGATTGTGCAAACGTAAGACAATCAATCGATAGTTTGGTTGGTATCTTGACAACAGCTCTTGCAAATGGTAATCTAACGAATCTGCCCAATAGAAACGAAGGAACTTGGTCTCAGATTGGTGAGAATAGCAAGTGTAAGAGAGATATTGGTTACGTTGTAGAAGCAATTACTTCTGACCTAAGACTAGGTGGAAACGTTAGCGCAATCAATGCTGCTGAATCATACTATACAGCAGTTCCTTCTGGTTATGTTTTAGATTATATTGAGAATGAAAGACCACAGACAATTGATGCATTCAATTATGTAAGAAGTTTGGCTATCTCAGCAATGAGAAACCACAATACATTCATCAATAATGCATCTACAACCAATGGTTCTCCAATTGTTACTGTTGCAAGTACGATTGGTTTGGCAGTTGGTATGCGTGTAAGAAGTGTCGATGCTATTCCAACTAGTTCAACTTCCACATATAATTTCACCGCAACAATTCCATCAACCGCCTACATCAAAAAGATTGGTGATGGTACAAATGGTCTTGCAACTAATCAAATTCAACTTGGTGTTCAAGGAAGCAAATTTGATAGTGGAACAACTGTAAATGCTACCTCAACATCTTCGACGGTCAAGTTGTATGTTGAACTCACGCAAGGAGCCTGGGCTAACCCAGAAGTGGCACCAGTTGTAGATACTGCAGTCATCCAAGATTATAATTACCTCGCTGCTGGAGACGCTTCTACAGGTGCTCCAGGTGGAGAGTGTGCATCCGTTGCAAACACTATTGTTAACTTGACGAACGTTATCAGTACAGTTCTAAACAATGGTGTTGGTAGTGTTCCTAGAACTTATTCAAGCTTGAATACAGGAAGTCTAGCACAAAGAGCAACTCTATTTACACTGACTGAAAATGATAGTAGCGGTAATCCAACAACAAACCCACACGATTTAGAAACAGGAACTGCTATTAGATTAGTTCCTAGAGCAAAAACAGGTGTGCTGGTTGATAAGCGACTAATCAGATTACCTAAAGGGTTTGATACAAATACAATCTATTATGTAATTGCTCCTGGTAGAAAAACAGACCCATTTGATTATTCAAATAGCGTTGGATTTAATGGAGCAAACCAACAAACACTAATGCTTGCAACGAGCGTAGAAAACGCTGCAGCTGGTATTTACATCTATTCTTCGGAAACAGATAACGTTGATGGAAATGTTGAGGTTGATGTTTATCAGTATGTTCTAGATACTTCATATGATTTACACAAATATCAAACAACTATTGCTAATGGTAGTTCTGAAATACTAGAAACTGCTGCTCCTCATATTTTTGATAAACCAGCAAACAATGTAACACCACAGAAAGTATTCTTCCGTGTTGCTAGTGATATTACTGGTTCTTCTCTGCCTACACTTTCTTCCACTTTTGGTGGTACTACAATTAGTAGCAAAGTTGAATATTTTGTACGCTATGTAAGTAGCAAGAGATTTAAGATTTACGAAACATTTGCGAATGCTCGTGATGATATTAGTCCAGTTACTTTCCAACCAGGAAGCACTGCAGTATTCTACACATTTGCTAATAAGAAGAGAAGCCCAATGCGCTTTGATGCTAGCGTAGGTAGCACAGCAATTAGCGATAATGGTTGCTGGTTTATCAATACTTTATCTTCAAACAACCAGATTATTCCTGTTCTACAGACCAGTGGTATTGGTTGGGAATCAAGAGCAAGAACAACTGATACTTACTTTGAGCGTGTAGAAGATTCTCGTGCAAAAGAAGATAGAATTTATAGATTACGTTATGTTATTCCTAAGAATCTAAAAACAGTTCGTGACCCTCTACGTGGTTTCGTTCTTAAGATTCGTACAGATGAAAAGAGAAGATTGTTACCACAAAAAATTCTTCTCAAACCAACTGCTGCTGGTGCATCTTTAGCAACAATTAATGCTCCTCTTACTGGGGAGCGTTTGGGGTTAACCTTTGCTGAATTGCAAGCTCTTAATCCTAATTATGATACTACAACTTATGACCCATCACCATTTGGCAATCCAAAGAGAATTGAAACCACTTCTAAGGTGGCGTTTACAATTCAATCTGCTAGAAAGAAAAGAATTGCTGGTAAAGATTATCTAGAACTTAAAGTATTTGATATTGGAATTGACTCGGAAGCTTACAAAACGCAGTTATTTACTACTGTCAGGATTTCTTCTCCACAGGGAGGAAATGGTTCGTTTGTAGCAAGTATTCCTAATATTCAAACAGGTAATCCAAATGCTATCAACAAAATTACTTGGAGTGGTAATTCCAAAGGAACTGCATATGTTCATTCATATTTTGCATATGAAAATGATTATTATCTAATCCTTAAAGATTTTACTGGTAATTCTGAAGTTGCTTATAATGAAAATGTAGCAACTACATTTACACAGGGTTCTGTAACTGCAACTCTATTAGATTCTCCTAATGGAGGAAGATCGGATATTAAAAATTACTTATATGTTGTTGAAGGTGCTAACGTCTACACCATGACAGTTGGTGACACTATAAACGATGACAATGGTGTATCCTATACGATTGCTGATGTTGAAGATTCTGAAGAAATGGAAAGCACCTTCTATATCTTTGATATCAATACAATTCGTAGAAGAATTGCTGGTCAGCAAGATGGTGTTTATTATCTAACATGCTTACGTGGTGATATTCGTCCATATCCAACAGGTTCTGGTGTAGGTGAAAACTTCAGAAACTTTAGATTCTCTCAACCTGTTTCAAAACTATATCCCGAGTTCTATAAAAATGACCCAGAATGGTATAAAGGAATTGACCCATCAACCGCAACATTAATTGACCCACCTCCAACTATTTCAGCAGCGGATAACTATGTTCATGGTCTTGTAACAGTTAGCGATTCTAAAGGTTCCGTTACTAAAGAAACTGTTCTTGATTTTATTTCTGACCCTGGTTCTGGAGTTTATACTTTCAGTGGCACAACTGCAATTCAAGCAAAAACAGGTGGCGCTTCAGCTGGTTCAGAAGCAAGAAAAATTACCATCAGTGGTAACTCACCATATCCAACCGAGAACAAACTGTTTGTAGAACTTCGTAGACCATCTATTGCTCGTTCAGGTAACCATACATTTGAATATCTTGGATTTGGTCCTGGTAACTACTCAACTGGTTTCCCAGTTCGTCAAGAAATTGTTCTTACTGATACTCAAGACTTCTACGCTCAGGCAAAGAGAGAAGATGCTGGTATCGTATTCTACACTGGTTTAAACTCTAATGGTGACCTTTATATTGGTAACCGTAAGATCAATGCTATTACTGGCGAAGAAACATTCCTAGAAAGAGCAGTTTTAACTGAATCGGAAGATACTACAGATAGTATTGGAACACTGGTAACCACATTTGACACGGCAGTTACTTTCAATAACATCATCACTGTTAATGGTGATGGTGGAGACATGGAAAGTTTCTTCAACTCTCCTGTTGTAATCAACAATGCTACATCGTTTGGGGCAGTTGAAAATTATCCATCACTCAAGATTATAACTGGCGAGGGAACTTCTGTTGGTTATGATGCTAAGTTAGAAAATAATATTGCTGGACAAAAGACTGGTGATATTGTCATTCATCAAAATAAAATTTCTTCTGCAATTTTTGATTTCAATCCAAGAGGTACACAAGATTATACTCTAAGAGTTGCGCTATCAAATAGAACTCCAGACTTCTTGAATACATTTGGAGCAACAACGGGTGGTCCAACTCAACTACAAAATACTGATTTTGGAACTAGAGACCCACTCAAGTCTGGTGATATTCAATTCAAGGGAGCACAGACATTATTCACTGGTTCTCTCGGTTGGGTTTATGCAAACGATTACATTCAGATTACAAATGTATCTGGCACAGGAACAACTCCACAAATTGTGGGCATTCAAGGTGCTGCAAGTGGAACAATTGTTAGATTGAATTGGAACACTGGTGTAACAAATACAAACGTTGGAATTACCACTGGTTCTCAAATTAGAATTACTGGTGCTGTTGGAGCTCTTGCAGTTGTAAATGGCGTATGGCCTGTTTACAGTTCTACTTCTCAACCATTCAACGCTTCAAATAACTTTGTTGATATTGCCATCACTGCTAACTTACCAATTTACAATATTGGTTTGAACAGTGGTAAAGGATATCCTGTTGACCAGATTGCTCAACCATCTATTGATATCTCTCGTTCAATTGCTGCATTCAAAGAAGTTGGAGTAATTGGTGCAGAGGCACTCAGAACAGAGACAGCAACAGTTGGTGACTACAAGTTAGGTATTAATACAGTTGCACGTTCTGCACATTCTGCATATCAAACTGCATTTGTTTCTTCCGAGACTACACCTAGAGCAAACTTAGATGTTGTTGGTACAGCATTCATCAGTGGTAAGAAGATTAATTCTTATCTAACTGAAACTGGAACCACTAAGACACAAACTAACCAAGACAATGCACTCTTGGTTGGTGGTGATAGTGCTACTCCAAACGATGCTGCTACTCTTCGTGTAATGACAACGAACAGTGGTAGAGTTGGTATCAATGCTACAAATGCTCAGTTAGACAGAAGTCTTGTTATTATTGGTGATGGTAGAGTTACTGGTGATTTCAAATTTGAATCTGATATAGAAGTAAATGGTGGAGATATTACAACCACAACTACTTCTGGAACATTTAACTTTGTAAATAATACCACATTCACTGGTACGCTAAACATTGGTAATTGGCCAACAACTGCAAACTTAGTAGCAAGAGCTGCTGCGTTGAATATTGCAAATATTACAACATCAACGCAAACAATTAATATTGGTAATGCTACTACTAACCAAACTCTTGCAATTGGTACAGCAGCAACAACTGCTACGCTCAATATTCATACTGCAGCAACTGCTTCAACAATTAATATTGGCACTGTAGCAAGTTCTACAACAAATACTTCTAACATTATAATCGGTGGTGCATTTGCTAACTCTGCTGGCAGCAGACTCACAATTAGAAATGCTAACGTACAAATAGATGGTGACCTAGAAGTTAATGGTGGAGACCTCAAATCAACTGCAGCAACATTCAATTTACTTGATATTTCTGGTGCAGTATCTACACTCAACTTCGCTCGTTTTGCATCAACCATTAACATGGGCGCAGTTTCTGGTACAACGACTATCAGAAATGCTCTAACAGTTAACAGTAAAATTACTGACTTTGGAGATTTCACGCTTATTGGTGGTTTAAGAAGTGCTGCTGTTCTAGCAACTAGAGGTTCGCTAAACACAACTGCCTCATTCCATAACGTAGGTTCACTATCAAATTCAAACGTAGACTTCTATGAATTTATTGATAATATTGACGGTAACATGGCAATTGTTAGCGTTTCTTCTAGCGCAATTAATGTTGTAGATAACTGGTTAAATAATAACGATAAGGTTGTATTCTCCAGTCTTGCTAATGTTACTGGTATTAGTAATGGTGTTGTATACTACGTTGTCAATAGAACTTCTACAAGTTTCCAAGTTCAAACAGCTCCATCTGGAAGCATTGGCATCAGTCCACTTACTCTTGTTACTACTGGAACTGTTAGTGGGTTTGCATCGCTTTACTACACTGCATTAGATGGACAGGGTGGTGCATCAATTAACTCTAGTGTAACAAGTATCGCTGTTAAGAATCCTAAAGGATTGAATCAGTTTGATTATATTCTGATTGACAGTGAGATGATGAGGATTAGCACTCCACCTGCTGCAACCGCTCCATACACATTCACAGTTGAAAGAGCGGTAGATGGCACAACTGCAGCAACTCACACTGATGACACTGCAGTCTATAAATTAAACAAAACAACTGGTGCTACTTTCATCGATCCAGGTCCAATTCCTGCTGCTGATGTTACTACAAACGTAACAGCTATTGATACAGTATCTAACTTCTTCACTAAAGCAGGCACAACGGGAATTTTCAATGGTCAAACAGTCAAGTTTACTTCGATTGGTTCTATCACAGGTATTAATACTACTGCCAATTACTTCTTGGCAAACGTATCCGCATCTGGCAGCAATCAAATATTCCAACTAAGCAGCACTTACCCAACTCTCAATGTTATTGACATTGGTGGTTCGTTGGGCACAACTCCAGTATTTGTTGTAGATGATAACTTCATCAACCTTTCTGAATTTGGTGGTTCACTAAAAGCAAATGACTTCTTGAGAATTGATAATAACGAACTTGTTCGCGTAACATCAGTTTCTAATGCAGACCCACAGGGACTCTTTATTACTGATGGTGGTTCACCAACTCAGTTAACTACATTTAGTGTACAGTCAACGACTGGTAATACTATAATTGGTAATCCCAACATTAGTGGTACATTTGGAACTGGTACACTTACTGTTTATGATACTATTACTTTCTCTGGTAATAGCGCCATTGATTCCACAGCACAACGATTGGTTGTTACTAATGGTACTACTACAGAAACATTCTCTGTACGAAGTGCTGATGGTTTAACAAATATTGCTGGTGCATTAACGGTTAATAATAATTTCTCTATCACCAATGGTGGAACAACCTTCTTCTCGGTTGCCTCTACTACAGGTAATACTGTTATTGGTAATGGCAATAGCGGAACACTTAGGGTAGAATCTAATGCTGGTTCTACTAGTACTTCTACTGGTGCATTAGTTGTTGATGGTGGTGTTGGTATTGGTGAAAATCTATATGTTGCTGGTGATGCATTTATTCAAGGAGGAGATTTAACTGTTTCTTCTTCTGGAACAACCAGATTTAAAGTCAACAATAATGGTTCTATTGACCTTGGAAACATTACAAACTTCTATACACCAACAGGTGGTAGAAAGTGGTTGTTTATCTCAACAGCTTCAAACAATGATGCAACTGCTCCAACTCTTGTTGCAAATACTAACTATATAATTAAACCAAGTGGAACTGCAACAAACTTAATTTTAAAACTCCCTCCTAATGCTCAAACTGGTGATATGATTAGAATTGTTGATGTTGGAGGTAACTTGACATTCAACTGTACTCTGATTATTAGAGCTCCTGGTGGTACTAGTGGTACTGGAATCAAGATTCAGGGAGATAACACAGGAAGCACAGCTGGTAGTCTTAGTGTAGCTCATACTGGTGGTGAATTAATTATTCAAACACCTAATTGTGGATTTGGATTGGTTTATGTGGGCGATACTGACGGCGCTGGCACAACGACAGACACCGACGCTAGAGGTTGGTGGTTAATGGAGATTTGATAAAATATGACACAGTACTATAATAATCAAAAATCAATGAAAGGTGCCTGCGTTGGCACAATTATACCTTGGACTGGTAGCTTGACTGAGATTCCAAGGGGATGGTTGCTGTGTAATGGTACATTTGAAAATATTGCTGATTATCCTGACCTTTATAGTGTTATTGGAGTAACATATGGTGCTGGAGTTGGTGTTTTTAGATTACCTCAGATTGGTAATAGAACATTAGCTGACATCAAAAATGACACAGCTTATATTGGTTCTGGACAACCATCTGTTGTAACGAGTTTGATGGGTAATGATGGTTCTAATAACACTTCTAATTTAGAAACATCAAATATTGATTTAAATGTTAATATTAGTAACGCCGCAGCAGCTGGTGGATATAATGCTGTTTTAACTGGGGTAAATCCAAACAACCCTGCTTATTTTGATGCTTTTAAAACTACTGAAAGAAAACTTGGTGATTTGCATATGGCTTCGCATAGTCATGAAGGAAGTTATCAATCAGTAACAAAACTGACTTCTCCTAGAGTTGAAGCATGTCAAGGATTTGGTGCTAACTCTCCTTTTACTGGTTGTGGACTTTTTGGTAATGCAGATTGTTGTGAAGGATTAAATCATTATTTGGTAGAATTAAACTGGACTGGAAATTCAGTTAATGCATTATATAAAAACTCTATTTTGGCTGGTTATCCTATAGGTGGTTCTGGAAACGACCCATCATATCTTGCTCAAGGAACTCCTACTGTAAATAGCCCACCTAGAGTTAATGCATCTCCTAAAAACTGGTTAGGTACTGTCGATGATACTGAGTTGAAATCGGAAGCTCTTGGATATGCTTGGAATTTTCCAACTACATTAAGTTCTGATTACACTAATTGGACTACAAACACAACCAGTCAACTTACTGGACACTCTCATGGAGATCTTAATTATTCTATTAATAGAGGTAATTTTAATTTAGCTACGCCAGTATCTTTATCTGATATTCAAACAGGAACTGTCGCTCCAGTCAATGTCACGGGAAATGTTGGAGTTTTAAAAGTAGAAGTAGATACTGCTACTCCATCCTTATCAATTACGTATATCATCAGAGCGTTCTAAGAAATGAGACACTATTCATTCGAAAAAGGAAAACACGGTGGAGTAGTAGGAACTATTCACCCATTTTCAACAACTTTGGTTGGTAATAATCCATCTTCTTTAGATTGGAAAACAAAAGTTCCCGCTGGGTTTTTGCGTTGTGATGGTGCTGTAGTTAATGCTGATTTATATCCAGCATTAGCAGATGTGTTAGGAGTCGGAGAAGATTCATTTTACAGAAAAGATGGTATTACTTTACAGGAAAGAAATTCCAGTGGAACTGGGGGTCAATTTCAATTACCAGATATTGGTTCCAAATATATTAAAGCTAGTTCACAAGGTAGTGGATACAATAACCTTTTGGTAACTACGACAACTGGTGCTAATCAAAGAAGAGTAGGTGTTGCTGTAACTTTAAATTCTAATTTAGGCACTGGTAATACTGTAAATGCAACCGTTGTTTATAGTGGAGCATTTGCAGCTCCATTAAACACTTTATCTATGTCTGGTAATTTTTCTCTTACCATGAATACCACAGTGGGTGCTGCTAATGTAACAGTTGACCAAATTTTACCTCATGCACATTTTGCAAACACAGTTTCAGCAGAAGATCCAACTAATAAAAGAGGAAATGATAATGTTGATAATGGGCAAAATTACAGCGCAAAGGGGCAATGGGACGTTGAAGCTGTAACAGGATTTGTTCCTTCTACTGGATTGAATTTGGCCGATACTTCACACGATCATTTAGTTGAAAGAACAGCTATTAGTAGAGCATTAGTACCAACAGTTCCTGCTTATAATATAAGTGCAGAAAATATTTCAACAGCTGTCACATTACGTGTTAGAAGTACTTATGTTATGAATGATTTGCAATCTAGATTTATATTAGTAGAATACCTTATCAAGTACTAATCATGCCAGTTAATTACGCAAAAACACAAAGAAGAGTTGGAGCAGCTATTGGCACAATTATATGTGCTCCTAGACCATCTGGATGGAGTTCTGGTACGGATAACTGGAACTTAACTACAAATTTTCCAGGATATTTAGAATGCGATGGCACTGCTCTCAATCCAAATAATTATTTTGCATTATATCAAATAATTGGTACTACTTATGGCGGTAGCGTAAGTGGTTCTTATCCAAGCTTTACTGGAACATTTAATCTTCCTAATTTTCGTGGTAAATATGTAATGGGAACAGGAACAGTTGATGGTAATACTGGTATTGCTCCTGGTCTAACACCCCAATTTACTGCTTCTGGTTCTACAGGTGGTTCATATAATGATTGTGGTGCTACTGGAGGAACATTTACAATCAATACTGTTAGGCAATTACCAGCTGGTAGTGAAATTACTCCTGGCTCTCCTGGTTCGCCAATTTCTATTGGCGGGGCGGCAACAGATACCTTTGAAATTGGAACTTTCAGAACATCTGGTTTCAGTACGGCGGTTGCTCAACCAAATGCTAATATTACAGGAAACGTGAGTTGGACTACTGGACCAATTAAAACTCAAAAAGTGTTTGGTGCTATGCCTCATGGTCATACATTAGTATCAACAAGAGTCATAAGTTCAACTGCATCATCAACTGCAGATGGCGGTCCTGGTGGACCCGATAAAATGCCATTTTATCAAAGTTCAACTGGTGGCATTGTTTCCTACACTCGATTTGTACCAACATGGGCAGGCTCAGGAAGCGGAGCAGTTGGAACTATTACGATTACAGGTGGTGTAGTTACTGGACAGAGTGTTACATCTGGCGGTAGTGGATATGTTTCACCTCCTGGAGTTACTTTTACTGGAGCAGGAACTCCAACTTCTGACGCAGTTTTATCGGCAAATATTAATAGTAGTGGAGCGGTAACTTCTATATCAATTGCATTTGGTGGAAGTGGTTATACGAACGGCACATATGCAGTGACATTCAATTCTGCTTCTGCTTCTGCTCCCTTAAGATCTCATAGTCATAAACTTCATCAATTAGGACCAGCAACAGCTACATGGGGACATGATGAAACTTCTGGAAATACTGGTTCTCAATCTACAGCATATTCTGGTGTCCAAGCTGGTGCTCCTGATATTGCAGATGTTTTTCCAAAATCGCTTCCAATTGGTCCTGGTGGCATTGAAGTTACTTTGAATTCAGGAACAACTACAATGAATGATTCTTCTAGAACATTATTTGATGCTAGATTAGTAGTACGCTTGACATCTGCAGAAACTTTACCTATAATACAACCATACTTTAGAACTAAATACCTCATAAAAGCGATTTGATTTGGAGATTTTTTTATGACTATTGTTCCTATTAAACCTATTGAATTGATGAATGGTGACTTTCGAGATTTTATCGGTGTGTGGGAAAAGCATATGCCACCGTCCGTTTGTAATAAATTAATTCAGTATTTTGATAAAGTTATTGATACAGATGAATCTTCAAATAATCTTTCGGATTTAAAAGAAGTAGAATTGTCCGAAGAAGAATTTATTCAAGATGGTAGACAACAATTTCAAACTACTAATCTTGGGAGAGATGATAGGAGCATAATGCTTAACTATCATAAAAATGATTTTTGTCAGGAGATTAATCAATATTTGCAGGCATGTTTTCTAGACTATATTCGTCAATATGGGCAAATTGCCAATGTGCCTATGATATCAACTGATGTTAAAATGCAAAGAACCCATCCTTGTGGTGGATATCATGTTTGGCATTATGAATCAGGTTCTTACATTCATGCACAAAGAGAACTTGTTTGGATGATTTATTTGAATACTCTTCCAGAGGGAGAGGGAGAAACTGAATTTTTATATCAAAAAAGAAGAATTCGTCCTAAATCTGGAACCTGTGTTATTTGGCCTGCTAGTATGACGCATGTGCATCGAGGTTTAACAGTTTATAGTGAAAATAAATATATATTGACAGGATGGTATATCAAAACTCCCGTAATTTCTAACTAAAACCAATGGAAAATACTCATTTATCAATACAATTTCTGGCGACAGATGGCACTATATACTACAACTACGGGCAGAGAGGAGTTGCTATTAAGTTGTTGGAAGAAGATTACGCTGAATTGTATAAAAGATTAGGAACAACTTGGCATAATGATAATGATAAATTAATATTATTTGAGTATTATTCAGACGGTAAATTCAATATTGAAAGAAAGAAAAAAATATTTGATTATAGAACAAGAACAGAAACCGAAAAATATTATCCATATCTTGAAGTAGACCAAAAAGATGTTATCAGGACTTATAATCTATTTGTAAATTTCTTTGAGTATTTACGAGTAAAAGATTTAGAAAGAGTAAAAGAACAAGTTAGCGCAAAATTATTAGAAGCAACTAGTTTATTAAAACAAAACGTATCTGTTATGCGTTTTGATTTATTAATTAAATCTGATTGGACGCAACTAGCAGATGTTAGTTTTAGCGTGGAAAATGAAAAGGAAATGTGGATAGAATATCGCCAATATCTAAGAGATATGAGCACTTTAGAAGATTGGAATGGCAATACTATGCGAATTGCATTTCCAATTACACCAAAAGATTATCTAGCTATTGACCCTCAGCAAAATGTAAAATATTTGACAGATGAATCTCATTTTGAAAATAGAGCAATGGTTGCAGCTAAACTAAAACTATTGAGATTCTTCGATTATCTTGGTCTCCCTTCTTTAGTAACCGATTTAGATATTAATAATGCAACAGGTATTGACTACGAAAAATCAAAACAAAAACTTGAGAAGGCATTGAAGAAAATAGACATGACCTTAAAAGTACCAGATTTAACTATTTTGGGATTTGAAAACGAAGAATCTCTAGATTCAATAATTGAACAAGTATCTCAAAACAATAATTATCAAATAGACCAGAGTTCACCATATTGATTTAAAATTATCATGATATATGAATATGATTTATTACCAGAACCTCTGGTAAAAAATATTTTGGATTTTTATGATTTTACTGATTTTGTATCAGGTAATATGTCTGGTCCAAAAAATAAAAGTGTGAAAAATAACGTTGAAATGAAAACGGATGAGCATTATTATGCTGTTCGTGATATGACTTACGCACATTTAGTAAAATCTTTTGAACTGAAAGATATTTTAAATATGCGAAAAATAAGCACTCCCATATTTTCAAAATATGAAGAGGGAATGTTTTATGAATTTCACAACGACCACTACATTATTAATGGATGTAGAACCGATTACAGTTGTACAATATTTTTGAGTGACCCATCGGAATATGAAGGCGGTGAACTTGAAATTATTTTTGGTAATCAATCATTGAAATACAAATTGACACCAGGGAAAGCAGTTTTGTATCCTACTGGTCTCACGCATAAGGTTCATGAAGTTACGAAAGGAACTAGAAAAGTAATTTGTTTTTGGATGGAATCTGCAATTGCTGACCCCTCAGTTAGAACTATTTTGGCAGATTTAACTACCTCATGGTATAAATACAAAGACACATTACTTGATGAAATGCCAGAAATATATGACATTTTACTCAAGACCAAGTTTCATCTACAAAGACAGTTTGGAAATTACGAAGGATTAACATGATTGAAACTATCACTTTGAGCGAAGCAATTACAGAACTAGCTATCGCAAAACAAAAGACAGTTATGTATTTTAAACCTGTTGGTTTAGATGAATGTAGAGATGTTGATAAAATCAATGCAGTATGGAAACACTATTCTAAAATTTTACCGCCAGAAATTTTTGAAAGAGTAAAAAATTCTTTACACAATTTTGCATTTTTTAATGATTATATGGTAGCACTACAAAAAATGGAAGAATGGTTTCCATACAAAGGTGAGATGCCAAACGAATATTACGTTTATGTGAATATCGTTGACGAAGCAGGAAATTGTATTGTTGAAAACGAACCCACCCTGCCGCCAGAAGAAGATTGACAGGGGGTTGACACCCGTGCTATAGTAGCAAAGCACTGAACAGGACACCCATGAAAGGCATCATCGACTACGGTGACGATGGCGTGGTTCCGATGATCGAATCGGATGACGTTGAGACTGTCGTTGAAGACATTCTTAAGTATGTAGAAACACGTTTTGATTTTCTTGATAAAAAAGGTAACCGTGATGGTGACATCATGGCACTTTGTCAAGAATTTATGGAGTGGGGTTCTGCTGAAGCAGGCGATGACGTTTCCTATTATGTTTGCCCCACCTTTGAATAATCCTATATAAAATATAAGGGACAGACCAATGACCACGCCTAATTGGCAGCACCACTCTAAAAAAGAAACAAAACGCACCCTGAAACCCCAGGCAGTGCGTCAAGCAAAAGCACGTTTGCAATCACTTAAGCGTAAACTGGAGGTTATTAAATGACTCATTATGATAAACTAATGGATTCCATCGTTGATGAAATCTATTATGTTTGGACTGAAGTATCTGATTGGAATAATGATGAAGATATTGTGCGAGAAACAGCACATCGTATTCTTCAACATGTAGAAGAATTTCAATCTAACCGTACTAAAATTGGTCAATGGAGAGCATCTGACTGATGGAGTACAAATTTATAGATCCTGGATATCCAATATTAAGTTGGTTGAGAGTGATTGGTAACATGATGTTTGTTGTTGGTTATGTTGTCATTCTTTTTACCAGTGTTGAGGTTGGTATCTATTGTAGAATGATAGGAAATGTGTTGTCTTGGCCACATTTTCAAAAGATGAGGATGTGGGATATATTGACAATCCGAGCATTTTTTGCTATCATAGAATCCGTTAAACTTGTTCAAATTTGGTTTTTTTAATATGGCATTATCTAAACAAGTAGAAGAATCGCTCGATGAAGCACAAGCAGCAATGCGTAATGCACTAGCATTTGCTGCACGAAATGAGCGACCTGTAGTAGCTAAAGGTATTTCTGAGTTGATGTGTGACATCGACAAACTCAAGACAATCGACAAAATCTTTGACCGACTTGATAATATGAAAGATGGCTCTTTTAAAAATAAATAAATCAGCACTATATGAAGTGCCAGTAAAAACAACTCCAGAGAACGTCAAAGAGGCGAACGAAGGGTTGTTTAACTGCACTATGACACTTCCTGCTGCCGCTAAACATTGTGGCATGACACACAAAGAGATGAAACTTACATTCTTTGAGTATC
>Ga0194115_10001726_pt1 | contig 27163 bp, 8 predicted proteins | sample TA2MahsurfametaG_3_FD_148656 | JGI IMG/M metagenome (GOLD analysis project Ga0194115, IMG submission 148656) | Freshwater microbial communities from Lake Tanganyika, Tanzania - TA2015002 Mahale S4 surface | ecosystem: Environmental > Aquatic > Freshwater > Lake | place: Tanzania: Lake Tanganyika... | reverse complement strand
GCTTACCACCAATGAGTACGACGAGTGGGGCAATCCGGCCAACAAAGAAGCCTATGACTATATGAAGTCTTATTCTCCCTACGACAATGTAGAGAAGAAAGCCTACCCCCATTTACTAGTCACTACGGGTCTGCATGACAGTCAGGTTCAATACTTCGAACCTGCTAAATGGGTGGCCCGCCTACGAACCCTTAAAACAGATAATAATTTGCTACTCTTAAAGACCAACATGGAGGCCGGACACGGCGGCGCCTCGGGTCGCTTCGATTACCTAAAAGAGCTGGCCTTAAAGTATGCGTTCTTTATGGCGCTAGAAGGGATTATAAATTAACGGCAGCGAGCCATATAAATCTTCCCAAATAAATGAAGCATGATTCAATCAATACTCCGCTGCACTGGCATTTAAAAGATGGCAAATTCATAAGGCCGTTCCGATTCAATGATTATGCAAAGACCATTGAGTTTGTCAACAAGGTGGCCGCCATTGCCGACGAAATGGACCACCACCCCAATATGCTGGTGGGCTATAATACCGTGGAGTGTACTATATGGAGTCATAGTGCGGGAGGGGTCACCCCGCAATGTGTGGAGTTCTGTGAGCGGGTTAACAGGCTAAGGACTGATTAACAGCAGTAACGACCGGATTATTTTATTCCTACCACCATCCCCAATTCCCAAGCTTTCATGGCATTGGCAAAAAGTCCCTCGCTAGAAAGGTTAACATCGTAGGTTAAGCCAAACCGAATGGACTTGGTAGTGAATCCAACGTAAGGAGATATCGTTTTTGTATTACGGTAGAATATCCCGGCCCCGATTTGTTGCGTTCCCTCCTCTCCTTGCGGATATAGGTTAGCGATTAGCCCTCCCGTAAAATAATCACTGGAAGCCTGCGACTGATAAAGTGTAGTTATGCTAAGCGATAAGTTAGTGGTTAAAAAACTCTCTACACTCCCATGCACTACATAACGCGTGGGCAAACGTTCAAACACATCCGATATACTCGTTTGTCTAGGGGTATTAAAATGATAGCCTGCTGCTCCCACTACAATATTTGTACTTTGCTGTCGGTGTGTAAATAGAGCTCCTGCGCTCATTGATATATAATCATTCATGGCGCCAACAGCAGATTCTCCGGTTGGAAGTGTAGTGTTAAACCCATGGCTATTGAATTGTTGCCCCCAAGTAAGTTGAGAGAAGTCAACACGACGACTGCCATAAATACCGGCAAGCCCTAACCCTACCTTCGACTTTCCTTCTTCATCTAACGAAAGCAGGTAGGCAATATTCATAGAGGCATAGGTCGATCGGAATGCCCCGTCTAGCGAAAGATCGGACATAAACATACCTCCCATACCCAACGTGTTATTCTCACCGACCTTTCCGCCCAATACTTTGCCCGTAACGGAGGCCAGCATTGTATTGTACGAAGAAGAAGCCCCAATCCACTGCTGGCGATAGTTGGTATACAAATTCAACGAATTCGAACCATAAGCAGCTAAAGCAGGATTATTAGCAAGAGGCGCATTAAAAAACTGTGTAAAAACTGCATCCTGACCGAACAGGATGCAGCTGTTTAAACACAGTAAGAATAGTAAAGAGGTAGACTTCATAAATTACTTCATTAAGAGGGTTTGACCATTGGCAGTTACAACTTTGCCATTTTTATCTGTACCTACAGCAAACCAAGTATACGTATCCATGGGCTGTTTGACGCCATTCAATGTTCCATCCCAACCGGTGGTCGACATAGAGCGGGTCTCAAATACTAATTGTCCCCATCGATTATAGACTCTGAAATACTGCAATGAAGCGAAATTTACCAACTCAGGATAAAGTCGTTCATTCTGACCATCGCCATTCGGGCTAAACGCTTTAGGCACATACACGCCGCTCTCTTTAAAGACATATACACTAAGAGTATCGGTTGTTGCGCAACCAGAAATCGATGTAATTCTAATGAGATAATCTTGCGGATTACCAGCATTGAATACAGGATTTACGGTAGTTGAATTAGACAATCCAGTTGTCGGAGACCACTGATAGCTGGCGCCGAAATTTCTAGCAGTAAGTGCAGTAGGCGTATTTTCAATTGCCTTTACAAAAGGATAACGAACTCCCACTTGTGGCTTATCTACCGTAATTGTTCTTGACTCGGTCCTTGCCAACGAAGGACAACGAACAGGAGTAGCCTTAAGAGAGACCGTGTAAATACCCGGAATGGTAAATGTATGAATTGGCTGCGCCAATGTAGAAGTTGCACCAAATCCAAAATTCCATTCCCACTGAATCGGACCACCACTGGTCGTTACTGTCTGATTAGTGAATTGAGTCGGAGCATCTACGCAGTACTTATCGTATGAGAAAGCAACTTGCGGGCTTCGTTGCAAAGTCATAGAGATGGCATTGCTGGGAATACTGCGACAACCCTGCGCACTTCGGGTAACTACCGTATAGGCGCCCTCTGCTACTGCATTAATAGTTGAATTTACCTGCCCTGGCATCTCCGTATTATTAATATACCACTGATAGCTGTTGCCTGTTCCTGTGGCATTTAATGTTACACTGAATCCATCGCATATAAACGAGTTGGCAGGGGCGTTTATCTGTACGCTCGGCAAAGAAAGCACCGTTATCACAGTCGACACCGAACGACTACATCCAAGTGCATCCGATCCGGTTACTACATAGGTTCCAGATTGAGTGGGCACAAAAGAAACGCCGTTAGTAATACCTCCGTTCCAACTATAGGTGCTCGCACCGCTGGCAACCAATGTAACAGGATCACCTGCGCAAACGGTTCCGTTGATAGGACTAGAGGCTACCGTAATAGTAGGCAAAGGATTAACGGTTACCGCCCGCTGCGCCTGGCTACTACATCCATTGGCGTCTGTACCAATGACCGTGTAGCTATTGGTTTGAGTAGGATTAAAAGCAACTCCATTGACTATACCACCACCCCAACTATAGGTAGATGCGCCCGTCGCCGTAAAGGTAACAGGACTACCAGAACATACAGTTGCGTTGGCAGGAACAGAAGAAACAGAAATTACTGGTAGTGGGTTTACCACCACCACCTGAGCGGCACTATTTACGCATCCATTCGCATCGGTGGCCGTAACCGTATAGGTGCCGGTTTGAGTAGGCGTAAAGGATACCCCATTGGTTACGCCACCCGTCCAGCTATAGGTACTGCCTCCAGTTGCGATCAACAAGATCGATCCCCCCTGACAAACAGCACTGGTTGCAGGTATGGCGCCAATGTTAACACTAGGCAACGGATTAACCGTAATGGTCCGAACTACTTGAGAGCGACAGCCGTTTACATCTGTACCTGTTACAACATATGTACCGGACTGCGAAGGCGTAAACGTTACTCCATTTGTAATTCCTCCACTCCAGCTGTAACTATTAGCTCCAGTAGCAGTGAGTGTTACTTGTCCTCCTGCGCAAACGGTTGCACTAACGGGGTTCGTGTTGACTATAACCGTTGGAAGCGCGTTAGCTGAGATCTCTAGCGAAGCAGAAGTGTTAAAACACCCACTGGCATTGGTAACTCGTAAACTATAGAAGCCGGCATTGCGAACAACATAGTTAGCCCCTGTGGCATTTGTAATTGCAACTCCGCTGTTTAACCATTGTATATTGTTGGTTGATGTGGTCGATAAGACTACACTATCTCCCACACAGAAGCTCAGGGCCGAAGAAGCGACAATGGGTACCGCAGGCTTCGGATTAACAGTTACGGTAATTGTATCTGAATAAGAATAGCATCCGTTACTATTTACAACTCGAACAAAATATTGACCGCTCGCACTTGCATTATAGCTTTGCAAAGCGCCCAACACTTGCGTAGTTCCTACCCTAAACCAAGCATTACTTGAAGAAGAAGAAGAAGCAAACTGAACCGTCTCTCCTTCGCAGAAAGTAAGCGCACCACTGGTGGTAACTTGAGGTCTTGCAGGCAAGGGATTAACAATAAGCTCTACCGAACCGGAATATACTTTACAGCCATTGTCGTTCTGATTTACACGACGATATATACCAGCCTCTCTGGCATTTAAAGTAGTGCTTGAGTTAGTGCTGATGGCCCCATTGAATTCCCAGAAAGAGCCAGTGCTACTTGTTGTGGTCAATACCACAGCATCACCTTGACAAATTGTTCTTGTGCCTGTAATATTAATAGTAGGCGTCTCGGGGCAATCCAGGCTTCTTGATCCGGTACGGCGATAATTTCCTTGGAACGTTCCCCAAATAGGAGGAGTAGGATCAATACCTGAAACTGGCGTAGCCGGTCTATCTGCCATCATCTCGCCCAGATCGATAATGTTGACCAACCGGTCTTCTTCTGCACAAAGCGAAGAACGCTCTGCATCGCTTAAGCGAATGGGCAAACGGTAAGACAGCGATGTGTTAACGGTATTGGTATTGGGATTATCATACAGTCCGATAAAGTTTCCTGTCTGCGTACCAACATAAACCACGTTATCGATATAAAGGAGATTCGCACTTATAGGATTGCTTTCTTTATGAGACCACTTTAACCGGTTAAGTGTATCTACCGCTACTATATGTCCCTCTGTGGTAGCAAAAACGATGCTACCATAGTCAGTAACAGCAGGTGTTGCTTTTATGGCTCCTTGAGACTGTCTGGTCCAAAGTACTTGCCCGTTGGCAGGATCAACCTTGTAGAAGACACCTTGGTTCGTGCCTACGTATACATTACCTCTGGCGTCAAGCACAGGAGATGATTCTACCGGCGCATTAAGACTAGTTGACCATAATTGCGATACGGTACCGTTCGAGTGCATACGAATCTTGATCAACTTACCCGATGTGGTGCCAAAATAAAGATCATTATTCAGATCAACAGCACCTGTCTTAGTAACTATTTCTCCAAGGTTATAGTCCCACTTTGGAGCTGTCTGTGCAGAGTCTGATACGATATTGAATCCATACAAGCGCCCACTTTCGCTTACAAAAACCAACCTACGATTACCTGTAATAACCGCAGATACGTTGATGGGAGCATCGCATAAATAACTCCATACGACCGCCCCGGTTAGATAATTGATTGCTTGGAAGTTCTTATTCGATACGCCCACATAGATTCGTTTGTACATAGAGTCAATAGTGGGAGTAACCAGAGAAAGTCCACCCAAGGGTATCGTTGGCCAAAGAGATACCCCGGCCTTGTTAAATCCATTCAAGCTACTACCAGAGGTAATAAAGACAGATGAATCGGAAGCCACAGAAGGAGTAGTAAATATCTTCTGGCTCACGATTAGCGGATAAACTGTATTACCCATGCGATCGAGTCGCAATATCTGCGCACCCGTGGTTGGGCTAAAGGTAGAGTCAGCCGTATATATAATATTAGGGCTAACCGCCGTAATACCCCCCAGGATACCGCCTGTAAACTGCTTGGCGAAAGTTTTTAGTATGATAGTGGCATCCGCTGTATCTCTGGCCCCGTCATTATCTTCTGTAATCAAGCGAAGTTTGTTGGTACCGCGGCCATAATAGTAGATCAATATAGAGTCTCCGACACTTACGAGACTATCGTTCACGTACCACTGGTAAGATACTATTTGTCCATCAGGGTCATAACTACCTTGTGCACTGTACACGCATCTTACAAAATTAAATTCGCCCACGTTGGGGAATTCCTTGTTAGGCAGTGTCGTATTATCTGGACGCTTATTAAAAGGAACAGCAGATATTTCGTTACTATAATCACTATGTATGCCTTGGGTGTTGACCGCTTTAATGCGGTAGTAATACCTACGATTTAGTTGCAGACCCAAGGTATCAAGGTATTGTAATTGAGTACCAGGTACAGAGTCAATAAAGACCGAGGCCCCTGCAGCCGTATCCCGATAGATCTTAAAGTAAGCGATATTAAATCCATTGGGGTTGGTCCAAGACAAGGTATCTTGTTTATTAGCCGGAGAGACCCTTGTCATCTTAGGAGGCAGTACAAAGGTCAAGAATCGACGACTAGTCGACCACTTACTGTAATGGACCGAGTCTTGTGTGCGAACTCGCCAGAAGTAAAATGTATTGCCTAGCAAGCCTGTACGGGTAAAGAATGTATCGGCAGTAGCAAATTCAGATACATTGCTTTGGAATGTACTATCGACAGAGAGCTGCAACTTGTATTGCTGTGCATTAGGAATACGATTCCAACGGAATGTAATGGTCGTATCCGCATCGGTCAGCTGGTTGGCAGGAAGAACTAATCCAGGAGGTGTAAATGAAATCGTTCTAATAACATTACTGATTCCACTCTCTTGTATGCCGGTGCCGGTAGATGTTAATCCATAGAATAGTACCGTATTATCGACCGTATTGGCAGAGTCGGTATAATTATACCGCAAGCTGGTACTATCATACAGAGACAGGCTTGATGAACTAGTTCCTTTATATACCTTAAACGTAGATACAGCATTGAAAGGGGCTTGTATCCATTTGAGCAAAACAAACCCATTGCGAGAACTATCGGCATTGATAAATGGAGATGGATGATCGTAGATACTCTCAAAGGCGCCAGCATCGGGCTTAGAACCTGTCGGATTAGGCCGAGTACTGTCTGCGAAGTCTTTAGATAATACTATGTCGGTTGCCCCTAGTCCAATCGCAGGGGAGTAATTTCTAAGTCGGAAATCTGCATTGGCACTATCCACAAATTCAGGACTTAGGTCTAGGTTCGTATTAAATAATGGGAATCCACCTTTGTAGATACTATTCTCTACGGTCATACCGCCACCATAGTTAATGGCGGATGGCCCCCAGATAATACAGTTTTTAAACGAAGGGGGATACGAAGTGATTCCGGTATTATACAACCAGTTAATCTGGTTGTTTGTGTAGGTTAAATTATAGATATACGGGATGGAATCTACTTGATTCGACAGATCAAGGAAAACATTAGCGTTATTGTTATAGACAAGACAGTTACGTATAGTAAAGTTATTGGCCGTAAACTGTAAAATTTGACCTTGGTTATTCCTGAAGATACAGTTCTCGATTATCGGATTAGATAAGCGAGAGTAGATTGCAGAGCCCGCCGTGGAACTAACTCCGCCGGTAAAGGTCAATCCTTTGAATAAACTGTACCCCCCATAGGCCGTAATAGCAACGATCTGCTGTTGAAGCTGAGGCCTTAATATAACCTGGCGAGCTCCGTTGATGCCAATAAAACTGAGTTGCTTATTGCTATAGCTAATATTCTCGGCATAGGTTCCATTCCCGATCATGATACTATCAAGAGAAACTGCACGCTGAACGGCCCTTACAATAGTTTTGTAAGGAGAGGCTTGGGAACCAATACCGTTGGTATTATTACCGAGAGTTGAGTCTACATACCAACGCCTTGTCGGAGTCAATTGAACATAAGGCGAGTATTCACTAATGGCACCCGTGCTATTAATGGCCCGAATTGAATAAAAATAAATTGTGTTTCTCGCTATACTCGTATCATTAAAAGAAAGAGTGACTAACGTGTCCACAAGTAAAGAACTGGCGGTAGAGTCCGTGCCTCTGTATAACCTATAGCGGGTCCCCGTTCCGCTAACAGTGTTCCACGTAACACGTGCAGTGGCGGGGCTATTACTGATGGCAAGACCGGTTGGCACTCCTACAGAGTCTGGGCGAGCAGAAAGTTCATTACTATACCCCGACTGAACAGAATCTGCATCAAACGAACGAATCCTGTAGTAATAAGTAGTGCCGTTGGCTAGTGCTGTAGTATCGGTATACCTATTTTGAAGTACCCCACTAATAACAATCAATGGCTGCAAAGTGGCCGTATCGTTGATCGAAGACTGGCTGCGGTAGAGCTTATAGCCCACAATACCATCCGGTGGGGCTTGATTCCAGAATACGGTCACTTTTTTATTTCCTGGCTCAACGCTGGTTAACGATGGTGAAGGAAATTTTCCTAGCGACTCATAGGCGCCAATGTCTGGCTTTGAACCAGCAGGCGTCGGGCGTGGGAATTGATAGTAATCTTCATTGACCCTTACGGTGGAGTCACCCGCACCAATACAAAGCGAATTATTTAACAGCCTTATATAATTGGTATCGGCAAATAACGGATCGACATTTATATTACCTGTTCCGGTATAACCACCTTTTACATTCGAATAGGTAATGGTAACAGGACCGGTGTTAGGTCCAATTGTTGAGTTTACTTCGCTGGTTGCATTACCTCGTAAAATAGAATTTCGAACTACGACGTTACCGCTAGCCATATAAATAGCGGCAGCATTGTTATTAAAGAAATTAGAATAGTTAATAAAGGTTGTGGTCGTACTGGAACCCTGGCTATGTATGGGATTAGCCCCTGTATTCTTAGCAAAAATACAGTTGTTGATAAGGATAGATGAGTTGTTAGCTCCGAATATAATAATTGCAGCCCCATTCTCATTTCCTTGGTTGTACTTAAATACCGTTCTGAAAACTTTTACGGTATCGTTAGCGATTCCGTTCAGTACCATAGCACCCCCTTTTCGGCCGGTATTACGCAAGAACTCACAATCATAGATAAGCGCTTTACCCGTAAAATAGGCCCCTCCACCATCTATATCTCCTGCAGCCGTGCAATCAGTAACCCGCATGTGCCGCATCTCAACTACGCCTTGCGTGTTATAGAGTCCGGCACCCACGCTGCTAAACCCGTTTCTAATAGTAAATCCTATATACTTTGAATTTGGATTCTCCGCCCTAACCACTATTCCCATTCGTTGACCATCGATAATGGTACTTGTCTTTGCCGCAGTATCGGTATTATCTAAAATAAACCTAGAGGCCAGCGTAATTTGCTTATTGACGCTTATACGCTCATTATAGATACCAGGGAGCATCAACACCGTATCTCCATTAATAGACTGTGAGATCGCATACGATATCGTTAGCAACGGAAGCGCAGGAGCTCCCATATTTTGGGTATTACTACCCATTCCCACTTTTACATACCATATGTTAGTGGGCAACAGATTACCACGATTAGAATAATCGCTCAGTGCCCCATTAACATTACGAGCGCGCACCCAATAATAGTAACGAGTATTTCTTACAATGGCGGTATCTACGTAAGAAGTATCTGTTATGTTTTGTATATAGAGAACCTTGCTGGTAGAGTCCGTACTTCGATAGATATCATAAGTGGTGGCTTGACTTTGCCAAGTTATACGAGCCCGCTTGGGTCCATTTATAATAGTCAAGTTGGTAACAGGAGGAACCGAATCGGGAATAGCCATCAATTGTCTACTAAAAGGAGAAAGAACGGGTGTGGTGGCAGTATCTGCAGACTTTATTCGGTAGTAGAAAGTATCCCGATTTGTAACCCCAACAGAGTCAATGAACGAAAGTGTAGAAGAGCCTACCACCGTTGCAATCGGGGTAATGGTCGAGGTATCAGGTATTGGCTGACGACTTCTAAAAATTCTGTATCCGGATATTCCAGCCGGCAGATTCTGCGTCCAGAAGAGCCCTACTCTGCGGTTCTCTGGCTCAGTACGTAAAAAGTTGGGGGCCGAAAAGGCAAAGGCACTCTCAAAGGCACCTAGATCGGGTTTGGTTCTACCTGCACGTATACGCGCGTTGCCGGCAATATCTTTTGCAGGTAAATAAGCAGAAGTAGCCCCTCTTCCAATCACCGCACTCCAGGCTTGTACACGGTAATTGCCAAGCGAACTATCAATAAATACAGGATCCCCACCCATATTTCCTGTGGTGTCAACTAGCGTAATGTTCAAAGCGATCATTCCTGTGCCTCCCAAATGCCCACTTGCGCCAAGAAGATTATTTCTAATAATAGTCGAGAACCCTAGATTATTTCCGGTAGAAATTCCAGAATAGATATCTCGTTGCACGTTGCCATAAAGGATATTATTCTGCACCAGAATAGTGTATGTATTTGAGGAGTTCCAGGTAGTAAATGTTAATCCATAGCCGCTATTATTGGCGATGGTATTGTTAAGTATAATTAACGAATCAGTAGGCGAATTAATGATACCAATACCGCTTACCCTGTTATTGTAAACAAGGTTATTTATTACCCTGGGCCTTGTTCTATCTCCGGTAACTGAAATCGCATAGCTACTTGAACTGATACCTCCATTAGGTGATGAGTTTGAGTAGAAAGTGCTATTCAATAATTGCGGTCTTCTGGGGGCCATGCTGGCCGCCAAACTAGAGGCGGTATCAGAGGTAGAGCCCCATCCTTCGAGCGCAACCAACTTATCGTACCTATTTCCAAAAAACACGCAGGAGTCAACAACACCCCCTAAACGAACCGAAATTAGATTTCCCCAAGAGTTACTGTTACCGTTATTTCTAATAATTGACCGACTTAGCCGCTTTAATTGAACAGCTGTAGTTCCGGACATCGATCCTCCATACATGCTCTGTGTCTCAAGACTCACGATCGGACCCTGAGCCTCTTCGAATGTTAACCCATATAAATGAAACGCACTGGACGTCGTAGATTGCACCAATGCGCTGTTACCGCTTCCTATAAAATTACCGTTAATGCGAGCGGCAGAAATATCGGCCGTATCGCCTGTCAATAGGAATCTGGAAGCCAGCATAGAAACCTTTCCTCTCAGATCTATCCGCTCTTTATAGATGCCTGCATACACTACGATCGTATCACCGGTGCTAGAATTGTCGGCTGCCTTGTTGATCGTAGCCAGCGGGAATGTTGCAGAACCTAAGCCGGTGGTATTAGAACCACTTGTGCCATTAACATGCCAAATATTCGATGGTGTTGTGAAAAGAACGGCACTGATCTCACTTACCGCACCGGTCGTATTCATTCCTCGTACCCAATAATAATACCTTGTACCCCGAACAGGCATAGAATCGATAAAGGACTGCTGGGTGATAGTATCGGTCAATAAAGCCCTAGAGGTAGAGTCTAGGCTCCTATAAACCTGATACTTCGTTGAAGTACCAGACCAGGTAAGACGAACCCGATTAGGACCATTAGAGAGAGCAAATTCTGTAGGCGCCCCCACTGAATCGGGGCGAGCTGAAAGCTCGCGGCTGAAACTGCTTAATGCACCAGCTGCATTCGCAGACTTAATTCGATAATAATAAGTAGCCCCATTAGTGGCCGTATCGACATAGGTTGTTGAAAGAGCGCCGGCTACTGTTGCATATATTGCCATAGTAGAAATGTCTGCTATAGGAGCATCGCTTCTGTAGATTCTATATCCCGTAATGGCAGATGGGGTCGCATGATTCCATACTAAACGAACCAGCCTATTTTCAGGTTCTGTTCTAATAAAATTAGGAGCCGGGAAGGGATGTGAGCTTTCAAAAGCGCCCAAGTCTGGCTTAGTTCTGCCAGAGAAGATACGGGCGTTACCTACCATATCCTTAGCGGGTATGGCCGTAGAGGAAGCCGTACCGGCACCAATGAGTGCACTCCAAGGTTGCAGACGATAATTGTTAGATGCAGTATCTATGAATTGAGGGTTGCCACCAATATTACCCGAAGTGTCGACTCTTGTAATATTAGTTGCTATTAAGCCTGTTCCACCCATATGCCCGGTAGTACCAATAAGATTATTCGATATTACAGCCGTGAAACCACTGCTATTTGAGTTGATGCTTGAATACAGATTACCCTGCGTATTACCACTAAAAATATTATTCTGAACAACAGCAGTATACGTTTGACTAGACATCCCGCTTGGGCCATTAAACCAAAGACCATAGGCTGTGTTATCGGCAATGGTGTTATGCAAAATAAAAATCGAATCCGAGGGACTACCTATGATGGCAATTGGATTTATTGAGTTTCTATAGAATAAGTTGTTAATGATACGAGGACGTCCCGATCCTGAGATGGAAACGATATAGTTACTAGACCCCATGCCACCCGATGAATTCCCATTTGAATAAAAAGTACTATTAATTACTTGTGGTCTTCGCTCGGCAGGCTCAGATGTAGAGGTTGAGCCCGAGGTACGAATTATTGTTGAGTTTCGATTGCCGTAAAAAATACAAGAATCGATTACACCCGCCATATTTACGTTAAGTAAGGTGTTCCAATTGCTGGTTAGTCCATTGTTTCTTATAATAGAGCGACTTATTTTTTGTAATTGTACCGCTGTTGTTCCTGAACCAGTACCTCCCATTTGAGAGTTGAGCTCCAGATTAGCGATAGTTCCGGGCGCCTCCTCTATGGTAAGACCAAATACATGAAATGGTGAACCCTGCCAGTTATTGGGCACAAGTGACTGAAGCAAATTACCCATCGAGCTACCAGTGAAATTACCATTAATGCGTGTGGCAGAGATATCTGCTGTGTCTCCTGTCAATAAAAAGCGCGAGGCGAGCATATTAATCTTACCCTTAAGATCAACGCGCTCACGGTAAATGCCCGGATAGGCAACGATCGTGTCACCTGTAGTTGAAATATCTGCCGCCCTATTGATAGTCGCCAGCGGGAAAGAAGCCGATCCTATCCCTGTCGTATTAGACCCGGTCGTTGTGTTAACATGCCATATAGTAGAAGGATTGGTAAAGACCACCGGGCTGATCTCACTTACAGCGCCCGTTAGATTCATCCCTCTTACCCAGTAATAATATCTTGTACCACGCGCAGGCATCGAGTCTAAAAATGTCTGTTGGGTAACCGTATCGGTCAACACCGCCTTCGACGTAGAGTCAGTACTACGATAGATTTGATACTTTGCAGCGCTGCCGGACCATGTTAGTCTGACACGATTCGGACCATTAGAAGCGGTAAGACTTGTTACACCAGCCACCAGATCGGGCATCGCATCTAGCTGATTACTCAACCCACTCTGTGTACTATTGCTCGTGTTAAAAGACTGCATTCGATAGTAATACCGGGTGCCATTGGTAACAGCCACGTCCTCATATTGGGTTTGCGTTAGCGTACCGACAGTATAGGTTGGTGTTAAATTGCCGGCATTTGTCTCGTCTATACTACTTGAACTTCTATAGATATAATAGCCAGTTATACCTGTGGTGGAGGCAACATCCCAATTTAATATAACCTTATTGTTAAGGGGTTCAATGTACGTTAAGCGAGGAGAGACGATTCGATTCTTATTTTCATAAGCGCCAATATCAGGTGTTGAGCCAGCAGGCATAGGACGAGTGGAGTCATCTATATCTCTTGTCATGCCTGGGTAGGGATTGGAGAGGCCACGCCCAATGGCAAATTCATAGTTTGGCAAACGGAAATCTAATGCAGCCGTATCAATAAAATAAACATCACGCCGTACGGTATTATTAGTGGAATTTAAAGTTCCATTTGTTGTATCAACATAAAGAGAAGTTGGCCGAGAAAAATAAATATTGTTCTTGTAGATGACCCTGGTATAATTTGAGCTGGTCGCATTGCTAGGCATCCAAGTGCTGAATCTAATCGGAGCTCTAAAGATATTATTATAAAAAAGTCCTCTGAACTTACTCTCATAGCTAAAATTGAAATCGGCAGTATCGATTGTATTGCCCCCGGCAAAGGTGTTATGTACTAATATGATACTATCGGTCTCCCCATTTCTCCAAGTACGGTTGATAATATATCGAGACCGATAGAAAACGCTATTTGTTACCCGCTGATAAGAAGCCGGATCGCCACCAAATATGTTTATATTATTTCTATAGAATTTATTGCGATTGGCTTCAATATAACGCAACCCATCAATTAAGTTAAAGTCTTGTGATGTAGGGGTCCTATTGTCCTGAAACAAGACATTAGAGATAATTGCTGCCCGGTAATTAGAGTTACCATTACTGTTATAGTAGATAGCCCCGGAGGTATTGTCGTTAAATGTAGAATTCTTTAACTCGGTAGTGTCAGATGCACCGAAAACCCCTCTAATATTTTGGTTTTGAAAAATACTTGCACTATCTACGAATATTTTTGCAGACTCGAACGAATAGGCCGTGCTGTTTCCATACATCATATTGTTATTGGTGCTAGCGGGCCCCAATTCAGTTATTCGAACCTTGCGCATACGAAGAACGGTGGGATAGACATTATTCCAAGAAGAAGAGTCCGGATGACGGGCTAACTTGATCATAATACCAGTTGCCTTTCGCAGTGTAACGCCAATAACATTCAGCGATACGTTACCATTAATGCTATGTTGGCTGGATGTCAAATTAGCGCCATCAATAATAGAAGTATTGATTAAAGTAGCATCGCCTGTAAACAAATACCCTGATGTTAATGTAAAGGTCTTACGATTTTGGGTCTGTGGTATTACTACGCGCTCCTGATATACGTGGTTAGAGATAATGATAGTATCCCCACTTGATGCGGCATCGAACGCAAGTTGCAGGGTTCTGATAGGAGCATCGACAGAACCTGTATTCGTGTTAGCGCCCGTCACATTATTGACGTAAATACGGGTGCTAACATAAGAGCCTATAGAGTCGTTTACCTCGTTGGTAAAAGAACTTTCCAATCCAGACCCGGCGTAGTTAATCCCTAACGAATCAAATGCGGAAACTTTATAATAGTAACGTGTTTGCTGCTGTGCAGCGGAATCAACATACGAGGTAGAGGTAGTAACTGCTAACCTTGTGTAATCGGTAGTTCTTGTTTTTCTGTATACGTAATAGGCATCTAAAGGAGTAGTTTGACTGGCCTCCCACTGCAGATTAATTCGACGATTTTTTGAGATCGTTAAAGCGGTGGCAGGTTCCGGCACGACATTAATAAGCCCGTATTGCGACTCATTACCGTCAGCCTGGTCTTGCGTACCATCGATAGCGTTATCAATGGCTGTAACATATAACTCACTGCCAATATTTATGTTGTTGTTGCTTACTGTATATACAACAGGATCTGCCGTTGTAGCCGAAACAGTACCAACCAGCTGATAGTTTCCGCCCACTAACTCATATACCCTGTAACCAGAAAGATCAGATTCAAGGTTTTTACTCCAACTCAATTTAAGTGCTCCGCCTTCCATATACTTTTTCGCATTGCGGGGAGTAGAAATAGGTGCAGAGGGGTGGGAGCTGGATGCTGTAGGAGAGAAAATAATCAATGCTCCCACCGTTCCATCCGTATTTCGATCGTATATCGTAGAGGAGATGCTTGCTGCATCGATATTAGCCCAATAATTATTGGTAGCAGTTACATTTTGAGGAGCCCCACCCAACTGGGTAACCCCGAAATTACCTGAAGCCCTAATATTAAATTCTCTTGGAAGGCTAATAGCCCCAATAAATGAGTTGTTTTGAATAGAGGGGAGGTTGGTATTGGAACTGCTTTGAATAAAAATATTATTCTTAAACCCACCAACTATATTGTAACGAACCGTGGGTGGTGTCCCAGCGTTATTCCACCACATTCCGCCATCACCGATATTAATTCCGTTGATATCACGGGTTGTTTCATTGACCCCTATAAGATAGTTGGACTCTACAACAGAGTTATCACGAACAGTAATAACATCAGTTGATGTAGAACCTGTTATTCGATTGTTGCGCAGGGCACCTCCACTTTGCACTCTAATACTTGAGTTAAGATCTACCATTCTATTCCCTCTAACAATTGCATTGGTGCCAGTCACATTTAGTTGAGAAGAGCCCCCCATGCCCATCCAATTGCCATAATTGGGGCCAGAACCTTTAGTTATATTCGAATACGTTAATTGAGACCCGGTATTGACATTTATTTCATTACCAAGAAAAAGATTCGAAAGCGTTAATGTAGAGGTGTTGAGACTAATTGTACTATTTGAAGAAAACCTTGAACTTTCGATTGTTGCATTAGAAAAACTTAGCGTGCCACTTGAATTTTGGAATCGGCAGAATTTAAAAATAGAGCCGGTTGATCCCGTTCCAAAGCTTATACCCCCCCACGGTGTAGTAGCAACGCTAGAGGCAAAAACAATGGTATCATTCGGAGAAGAAGTACCAGAAGCGAGAACTCTACCTTCTATCGATAAACTTCCACCACTTGTAAAAAGCAATTGCGCACCAGGATCGATCGTCAATGTTTTACCTGCCTGCACAATTACGGGTACACTAATTGTGTGGGTACCCCGGGCTAACGTCATGTCTTGTGCGATTAACCCATTGGTGGGAATCTGACCAAAAACATTGGTGCTTAACAGTAAAGAAATAGCAGATAACAGTGCTGCAATAGAATACGACAGCTTCGAGTTAAAGCTTCTCATAAGTAAGGTTTGTTTTATAGAAAGCACATTGAAGCTAACCAAAAGATGAAACAGGAGAAAATAACTTTATTGCTAAACATTTTGTAAGTATTAATACTTAACTAAAATAAGTCTCTAAAAAATCTAACTCAAATTTGTTTGAACACCTCCTCCAACCTGTCCAAATCCTCTTGTCGGTTAAAGGCCTGTATGGAATAGCGAATAAATACCCGGTCGCCTTGCCGCATAATAGGTATCTCTATTTTAAACTCATCAAAAAGTCTGGCTTTAAGCTTTTCAGGCTCGCTGGTTCGAATGGGAACACTGAATAATTGTCGCACAAAAAAATCATCGAGGGGCAAGAGCGGTTCCGTCTCTAACAGATTACAGAATCGCAGGGCATTGCTCAACACCAGCTGCCGGCAATGGGCAGAGACCTCTTCCCAATTATGCTCCTTCATAAAGTCGATAGCAGCCGGAATACAACAAAAGGCTGAGAGATCGCGCGTTCCTTGCTGTTGGTGATAATCTAAAAACAACGAGTGAGAGGGTTTATCCGACTTGTAACCCCAACTAATGATCAAGGGATCGAATAAATGTTGATGTTCTCTTCGTACATAGAGAAAACTGCTTCCCTTAGGCGTCATCATCCATTTATGACAAGCACCGGTATAAATGTCAGCATCGAGCGTCCGTAAACTAATGGGCACCTGCGCCGGACCATGGGCACCATCTATAAATGTCATGATACCAAGCTGCTTAGCCGCGGCTACAACCTTCTCTATCGGAAAACGAATGGCAGTAGAGCTGGTAATATGACTGAGAAAAATAAGTTTGGTCTTTTTGGTAACTCCAGTCATCAATTGATCGACAAAGTCGTCCTGACTTTGCAATGGCAAGCGTATGGGCTGCCTTACATAATGCGCTCCCGCCTTTTCGCAATAATATTGCCACGTGCGATCGCAAGCCCCGTACTCTAAATTCGTCGTCAATACCTCGTCTCCGGTTCGTAATGCAAAACTCTTGGCAATAATATTAACGGCATACGAAGGATTGGTAACGAATACCAGATCGTCGGCATCGGCATCCAGATATTCGCCGAGGGCCTTTCGGGCAGTAGCGACATACTGCCACCCGGTGTTGGTCATAAATTGTATCGGCCCTTGCTCCAACTCCAATTGAAATTGTTGATACCGCTCAAACACCGGACGAGGACAGGCACCGAACGAACCGAAATTCAGAAAGGTAATGTCGGGGCGAAGTAAGAACTGCGATTTATGTAAAGAGAGAGGCATGAATTACTATTTTCTCAGTTACTGAGGTTGGTTGCCGAAAGAGTGGTGGTCTTTTCAAAGGCATCATCGTATTCTACCCGCAGCGTCCTCATCCAGCGATCCCAAAATAAAAAATAAAGTCCGTAGTTGCCCTTAAAATATTTATGGTGTTGATTATGACTGACCGATGTATTGACCCAGCGGCCGATCCAATGGGTGTTAAATCCCCGAGGGTACAGCTCCCAGCCCAGATGGCCATATACATTATAGGCGATCGACAAAAGAAAAAAGAGAATGATGTGCGTGGTATGTACCGGAATGGTAAAAAGAAAAACGGCGAATATGCCTACCTCTACGGTTGCTTCGAGCGGATGAAACGCATAGGCCGCCCAAGGGGACGGGTTGGTAGACTGGTGATGCACCAAATGAAAATATCGAAATAAGCGAGGATGATGCATAAGCCGATGTGTCCAATAAAAATAGGTATCATGCATTAGAAACATAATAGGAAAGATGCCGACGTAGTACCACCAGCCTCTCTCTGCAATCGTATTGTACAAAGTGGTGAACGGCCGAGCGGTTGGGTTAAAGATGAGCAGTAGGGGAATCAAGCTAAAGATTAGAATAGTGCCAACCGAGTACAAGATTTCTCGACGATAATCGCTGATCGCAGGAAAAGCCAGCTGAATTTTTTGGGGAGCGATTCGAGATCGTAAGAGCACATAAAAAAGAAAAAAGGCCAACCCGGCAATTATAAAGTAGCGACTGCCTACTCGCTCGAGCACTTGCAGATATCGTTCGAGCCATTGATTCATAGCTGCAAAACTATAGCAATTTAATCATCGATCCGGTTGTCTTTGCCGTCAATGAACAAAGCGCCGATCACAAAACAAACAGCGGCTACGGCCATAGGGTACCAAAGTCCTTCGAGATAAGGTTTATCATAAGGAAGTGGAAGGCCGGTCTGTGCCGCTAGTTCATTGGCCTGCGCAGCCCGGCTGGTCAAATACGTAGCGACCAGCGGAAGCATGCCCCCAAAAATACCATTGCCGACATGGTAAGGCAGCGACATAGAGGTGTAGCGAATCCTGGTAGGAAATAGCTCGACCAAGAAAGCCGCGATGGGACCATATACCATGGTGACCAGCACCACTTGAATAAAAACCAATCCCACCAGTTGCCAAAATCCGTTCGTAGAAAGTAAAATAGTTTGAACGGTTCCCTTTACTGCTACCAAGGTGTGTTCCCCCGAGGTCCCTACCTCGTACATGACTGTATATAGGGGTCGATATAAAATGACGGCCAGTAACATCCCCGATAGCATGATCCATTTTCTACCGACTCTATCGGAGAGCCATCCAAAGAATATAAAAAAGGGCGTTCCTGCTAACAGGGCCCACATAATAAGCTGACTTGCCTGCGCTAATTCCACCTGCAAGGTGTTTTGAATAAAACTTAGCGCATAGAATTGTCCGGTATACCATACCACCCCCTGCCCCATGGTGGCGCCGAATAACGCGAGTAGAACGAATTTTAGATTGAGTCGTTTGCCAAAACTTTCACGAAGCGGATTGGCAGAGAGTTGCCCCGACTCCTTGAGGCGCGCAAATAAAGGAGACTCCTGCATGCGCAGTCGTATGATAATGGAAACGCCCACCATTACGATAGAGATCCAAAAAGGAATGCGCCAACCCCATTCGGTAAAATCATCGGCCGACATCGACTGCTTTACCGTAATGATAACGCCCAATGAAAGAAATAATCCAACGGTAGCGGTAGTTTGTATCCACGAAGTCCAAAAGCCACGCGCATTCGGCGGAGCATGCTCTGCCACATAGGTAGCGGCTCCGCCATACTCTCCTCCTAAGGCAAGGCCTTGCAATAAACGTAATAGTAATACAAGAACAGGTGCCCAATATCCAATAGTCTCATAGCCCGGCACACACCCGATGGCAAAGGTGGAGAGCCCCATCAGCACCAATGTCAGTAAAAAAGTAAACTTGCGCCCGGCCAAATCACCCAATCTTCCAAAGACGATCGCTCCAAAGGGACGCACTACAAAGCCGGCACCAAAGGTGGCCAATGTTGAAAGCAAGGCCACCGTAGAATCTCCCTGCGGGAAAAACTTGGTGGCGATCACTACAGCTAAACTTCCAAAGATGTAGAAGTCGTACCACTCAATAAGTGTACCTACAGAAGAGGCCGCAATAATGCCGACCAGTCCTTTAGCCGAAGATGTGCCATTCATGCAACTATATTACAACTAAAATCCCTTTTTATCAGACCTTTCGGGATTCGTTGTCTTTGGCGCTTCCGGCATTTGAATGGCCAGCATACGCCCTTTTGATTTCTGTAAAATAGAAGCGGCCTTTTTTACATCCGCTACAGAAAACGCATTGTAATACTTTTCGGCATTGACCACGTACTCCGCAGATCGTTCTCCCAGATGAATATCTTGAAGGGCCCCTAGCCAGAATTCATTTTTCTTGATGTCTTCGCGGTGTTTTTCGATCCATGCTTTCTTGACCTTAAAGATGTAACTGGTATCAACCCCATTGGTGGCAAGTGATTGTAGCTGCGCATTAAAAGTGCTGACCAACGTATCTACTTTGGCGGGTCCGCACGGAAGCTGCAATACAAATTGATAACTCCCCACCGGAAGTTTGGTCACATCGATATTGGTACCGCCCCCATAGATCCCTTGTATCTTCTCTCTCATTTCTTCGATAATGGTAATGTTCATCACCTCGCTAAGCCCGGCCAGTTGCAATGCCGTAGCCTCCGAATAAGGGACCTCACCATGATAGATGCCCAAGATCAAACTCTTGTCGTCTTTGCCTTTTTTATAGCGAAAGTTATTGACACCACTAAAGGGTCGAATCTTATTGTCAGTAAACGATGCTTTACCAGTGGCAGGTAGACCAGCTACATATGTTTCGAGCAATGCCATCATTTCTTTTTCGTCGAAGCTTCCTACGATCACCATATGCAAGCCGGCAACGTTACCTAACCGTTCGCGGTAGATGGCCAGTGACCGATCGAGATCGATCTTATCAAAGTTCTCTGCCTTTGGAACAGCAGTAGGAGCAAGCGGATTGTTCTCGTATAAAACTTTATAAAGGGTGTCGATAAAAGCGATCTGTGGGTTGGCGCTCAGCATGGCCACCTGTGCTTTGTTGCGTGTAATCACCGAGCGGTAGAGCGCACTGTCTTTGCGAGGCTCCAGTACGGCCAGATGCAATAATTGAAACAGGGTTTCGAGATCTTTTTTGCTGCTGTTCCCGGAAAAGCCAGATGTATACTGCGCAATAGAGGGATTCAGACTCACCGATTTTCCGGCCATGGCTTTACGCATATCGGTAGGGCTAAATTCACCGTAACCCATCGCACCCACCATCATGGCCGCGTTCTCGGCGCTGAACTTATCTTTTAACTCGTAATTACTAAGGCCGCCATAGCGCGTAGCCGAAAGTAAGATCTGGTCGTTTTTAAAATCAGTAGACTTAAGCGTAACCGTAACCCCGTTCGATAACACCAGTTCGGTGGTGCCCAGTGTAGGATTCTTTTTACTGCTCACTACCTTACCGGAGCGAGGCGCCCCCCGAAGCAAACTAGAAGCTATCGCCTTTTCTTCGTAAGGCGTAATGCTGACATCGGTGGCGCGAGAAGTGCTGACCATCGACAATAGAGCAGACTCCGTAGGAAGTAATTGTTTATCTTCTTTTTCAGGACCAGTAACATAAGAGAACAAATGCTGGTTATTGCGATAGAGATCGGTAAGTGCATTGACCTCGGCAAGTTTTATACCTGGCAACATCGACTTTACATACGCGAAGTCGGTGTCGATGCCTGGAACCGCCTCTTGATCGGTAAAATGACGAATGTACTCATCGGCGTAGTTGGCCGATTCGGTCTTATCGCGGTTATTCCAAAGTCGCTCGTAATTGGACAGTATATTTTTCTTGGCGCGCTCCAGCTCTGCTTCTGTAAAACCAAATCGTTTTACACGCTCGATCTCTAGTAGCGAAGCATTGATTCCCTTACTGACATCTTGCGTACCGGTAGCGCCATTTATGCTAAACGACTCATGAAATTTCGCATAGCTATTAAAGCCGGCTCCCGCAAACACAAATGGCGGATCGGCTTTTTGAGTCAATTCTCTAAACCGATTATTGAGAATAGAAACATAGATATTTCTAATCAGATCGCTTCTGTATTCGACCACCGTACGGCTGGGCGAAATGGAGCGGGCCGGAAAATTGATACTAAACTCATAGCCGGTAGCCTCTTTGTCTGTTACCACCATGGCCTTGCTAGTCGCATAAGGAGGTACGGCCGCATAGCTTCGCTCGCGAACTGTTGCAGGCATGGCAAGTCCGTTAAAATGTTTGTTGATATAGCGAAGTGCTTCTTCTTTAGAGATATCGCCCACCACAACGACTGCCATTAGATCGGGTCTGTACCAGTCTTTATAAAACCGACGAATGGCATCGGTAGGGAAATGCTGAATAATGCTATCGACCCCTATAGGCAATCGAGTAGCGTATTTAGATCCTTTAAATAATTCGGGATATACTTTTTTGAACATCCGCTCGTCACCGCTTTTTCCTAATCGGCTTTCTTCTAAAATAATGGCGCGTTCACTGTTGATATCCTCATCGAGATAAGTAACCTGGTGGGCCCAATCTTCTAAGATCTGAAATCCTTTTTCGAGATTACCGGGTTGATCGGAAGGAATAGGAAGTATATAGACCGTTTCATCAAAACTGGTGTAAGCGTTCAGGTCATTACCGAATTCAACGCCGATATTTTGTAAATACGAAACAATGTCGTTCTTCTTAAAATTGCGCGTGCCATTAAAGGCCATGTGCTCAGCCATATGCGCCAACCCTTGTTGGTCGTCATCTTCCATAATGGAGCCCACTTTTACGACCAGTCTCAACTCGACCTTCTTTTCGGGTTTTTTATTCTCGCGTATAAAATAAGTAAGTCCATTGCTTAGCTTACCCTTGATCACGTTGGCGTCAAAAGGAAGCAGTGTAGCAGGGTCGGGTTGGGCCATCAAACGAAGCGCGAAGAGCAGGCCGATCAGCAACAGGGATTGTTTTTTCATAAAAAGTAGTGGGTTGGGGCTCTTAAAGCAGGTAAAGGTATCCAGGAAATCAGAGAGTCTTTTGGGGGTTTTTCGGCTGCACGAGGGGTAGTTTCGGGAGGGGTGTTTTGTGTCAAAAAAAGGTAAAATCGAGGTATAATAAGTAAAAATATCTGTAATACTTTGATTTAAAACATTTTGCAAAAACTATTCTCACTCATTTCCCCTAAGCGAACATGCAGCAATTTTTCGACCAAATTTCTCTTTAGTTGTTAATAATTGCTGAATTTTGCAAGGCTGTAGTTCGTCAAGGTTGATGGCCTACACATATAACAAAACTAGCTCTGCTTTAATTAGTTCGTTTTCAATAATTAGTGTTTTAATAAATTTTAAATTTTAATCAGCATGAGAAAACTGTTGCAACTCCTGATGTGCGTTTCCATCAGTGCTTCACAGATTTTCGCGCAAGGGAAAGTCGTGAAAGGAAAGGTAACTGACGAAAAAGATGGGTCTCCTCTAACAGGAGTTTCCGTTGTCGTAAAAGGTACCAATTTTGGTACTACTACCGATAAGGATGGTGCGTTTAGTTTAACATTACCTACTGGCGCCAAGACATTGGTACTATCTTCTGTTAATTTTACTTCTCAGGAAGTCTCCATTGGTAACCAATCAATTTTTTCTATCACCCTTGTTTCCGAAGAGAAGACCATCTCTGAAGTAGTGGTGATAGGATACGGTACGCAACGCAAAAAAGACCTGACAGGATCAGTTGCACAGGTAAAAGCAGCAGATTTACAAAACCGCCCAATTCAAGGACCAGACCAAGCGTTGAGAGGGCAAGTGGCCGGTGTCTCTGTAACCCAAAGCTCAGGAACTCCAGGCGCAAGTCTTAATGTAAACATTCGTGGAACCGGATCGATCAATGCCAGTTCACAGCCTCTTTACGTAGTAGATGGCATACCTCTTAACATTGGTAGCTATTCCCAAATTGGAGTAGGGGGCCAAACCCTCAATTCTTTAGCCGATATTAACCCCAACGAGGTTGAATCGTACGAGGTTTTAAAAGATGCCGCAGCCGTTGCAATCTACGGAAGCCGTGCCGCCAATGGTGTTGTGCTCATTACAACCAAAAGAGGAGCTAATAAAAAGACAAAAGTAAGCGTCAATACCTTTTATGGAATATCAGATGCTTATAACAATATCCCCGTTGCAACCGGCCCCCAATATGTAGAACTGCTACAAGAGGGAGTTAGGGAAAGATTAGGCCCTACTGCCCTTCCCTCAAACCCATCGTTACGATTAGTGGGCCTTGACAACGCCCCAAGCACTTATCCTACCACAAATTGGCAAGATCTGATCTTCCGTCAGGCTTCAATAAAAAGTATAGATATCAACGCGCAAGGTGGAAACGATAAAACTCGATTCTTTATTTCCGGAGGCACATTCGATCAGAATGGTATTGTAATCAACTCTAACTTTAAGCGCTATAATTTTCGAATCAACCTGGATAATACCATTACCGATAAACTAAAATTGTCTGGCGGTATAGCCCTTAGCCGTTCAGAAAGCAATCGTCTTCGTAATGATAATAATATCTACGGAGTTGTTAGTACCTCTATCTTGTTAGGATCACACATTCCCGCCTACAACACTAATGGAACATACGGGAGAGACCCCAATGCCTCTATCGAAAATCCCCTTGCCAATGCATATGAGGTAACAAATGCTGTGCGCAACAATCGTATTTTGGCTAACATCGGTATCGATTACCAACTCTTTAAAGACCTAAACTTTCGTTCACAATTCAGTGTTGATTACCTGAATTTTAGAGAGCAGTACTATATCCCCAGTACACACGTGCAGGGTGCAGGTGTACGTGGTGATGGAACTGAGGGATATACGCAAGATCTCAACTGGATCTATGAGAATATCTTGACTTATAAGAAAAGTGTGGGCCAGCACGACATTGCCTTTACGGGTGTGGCTTCTTACCAAGAATCTGACTATGAATCCATCCTCGGGCAAGCCCAAAACTTTCCTGGAAACCAGATAAGAAGAATTTCAGCTGGTTCGGTACGTGTACAGGCAAGCTCCTCCGGATCTTCTTGGGGATTAACCGGATATATTGGTCGTATTAACTATGCCTATAAAGGTCGCTATTTGTTTAGTGCAAGTTTGCGCCGTGATGGTTCTTCTCGTTTTGGAGCTAACCGTCGCTGGGGAACATTCCCCTCTATTTCAGGGGCCTGGAGATTAAAAGAAGAAAGTTTCCTCTCTAATGTTAAGTTCTTGAGTGACCTAAAGATTCGTGCCAGCTATGGTAAGGCAGGTAATGCAAATATTGCAGACTTTGCCTCACTCCCCTTGGTAGGTGTCGGCGCCAACTACATTCAAGGCGCTGGTCTTGCTCCCTCACAATTAGGTAATCCTAATCTCGGCTGGGAAGAAGCAGAACAAACTGACATTGCCTTAGAATTTCAGTTGTTCAAGAAAATCAACGTTACCGCAGAGTACTACGTTAAGAATACTAACAACTTATTACTCGCTAAACCTCTTGTAGGGGCCTCCGGCTTTACCTCTGTAACGGAGAATATAGGACAACTACAAAATAAAGGGGTCGAGCTATCTATCAATGGCGATGTGGTTCGCACCAAAGAATTTTCATGGAACACTAATTTCAATATCACCTTCCCCGATAACAAAGTGATTACACTGTTTAATGGGGTACCCTTTGCCTCCGGCTTTGCCAGCTGGGTAGAACAAGGCCAAGATTTAGGTTCTTTTCGCGGATTTGTTGTAAAAGGAATTTTTCAGACGGCAGCTCAAATTGCGGCGGCCCCTACTCACTCAGCCGCTACGCGCCCCGGCGATATTGAGTTTGCTGACCTAAACAAGGATGGCCGTATTACCACCGATGACCAGCAAATTATTGGTAGCGCAGTACCTGATTGGTTTGGTGGACTCACCAATAATTTCTCGTACAAAAATTTCTCATTGAACGTATTTGTACAATTTGTTCAAGGGAACGAAGTATACAATAACACGCGTTCTTTTGCAGAAGGAATGAATGGCGTGTTTGGACAAGCAGCTAGTACAATGAATCGCTGGACTCCTGCAAAACCCAGCACCACAATGCCACGTGCCGTTTATGGTGACCCTAGTAATAATCGCCGTGTATCTACTCGCTGGGTAGAGGATGGTTCTTTTGTTCGACTCAAGAATATCGTGCTGTCTTACCAGGTTGGAAAATCTAAATTCTTTGTCCAGGCAGAAAATCTCAAAACATGGACAAAATACCAAGGCTTTGACCCCGAAGTAAGCACATTCAGTATTACTAATACTGCGCCAGGAACTGACTTTTTAACTTTTCCCCAAGCTAGAACCTTCAGCTTTGGCGTAAACATTACCCTTTAAACGTAAAAATCATCAAGTATGAATAAGTTAAAATTTTTACTGCTTGCTGTCGGCATGGTTTCAATAGTTTCCTGCTCGAAAGTGCTAGATCAGCAACCACAAGCTTCTCTAAGTCCTGAGACGGCTTTCTCCACCCGTACGGGTGTAGAAGCAGGCCTTTTGGGTATTTATGATGGCTTTCAGAGTGGTGACCACTACGGATTAGCCATATGGATCTATGCTGATCTATATGCTGATAATCTGAGCCATACCGGTACTTTTCCCACATTCGCTCAAATTGCTAATAAGCAATTGCTGGCCGACAACACCAATATTGGAAATATGTGGAATAGGATCTATAATACCATCAATCGTGCTAACACAGTAATTGTACAAGCTGAAAAGTTAAATGATCCTGCTTTTAACAAAATAGCAGCCATCGGAGAGGCTAGAGCGCTGCGTGCCATTGCCTATTTCGACTTATTACGCTTCTTTGGGGGTACAACAGGTGGATACGGAAAGCCAGGAGGTGTTGGTGTTCCTTTATTTACACTACCTACTCTCTCCCCATCCGATGGGGCTCCCAAAGCACGTGCAACAGAGGCAGATATCTATACACAAATTCTTGCCGATCTTGATTTTGCAATCCTCAATGTGCCCGCAACTGCAGCTACCGGCCGCTTGACCAGAAATGCAGTTACCGCCATGAGAGCAAGGGTACAACTCTACCGCGAGCAATGGGCAGATGCAGAAACAATGGCTACTACTGTAATCAGCCAATTTGCTGCACAACCCAATGGTGGCCTGATTGCCGGGGTTGACTATGCTAACCTCTGGCTTTCAAAAAATATTCGCCCAGAAAGCATTTGGGAATTACAGTATTTTGCTGATGATGGAAATTCTGGCGCATTCTACTACTACCCCGGTGCAAATGGAGGTCGTAATGAAATTACTTCATCTTCTTCTCTTGCTTTAGCACATGAAGCTGGCGATTTGCGTCGTGGCATCAACGTAACTGTTGCAGCCCCCGGCATTCCTGCTAACAAAACAAGAAAATTCTCTCGTACGGCAGGTGATGATAATATTATTCTTATTCGCCTAGCAGAATTGTATTTGATTCGTGCTGAAGCTCGTGCCAGAAAAACACCAAGTGATATTGCAGGGGCTCAGGCCGATTTGAATGTAATTAGAACACGTGCGGGTCTGCCTGCAACCACTGCTGCCACGACGGCCGATTTGAT
>Ga0194115_10001724_pt1 | contig 27195 bp, 17 predicted proteins | sample TA2MahsurfametaG_3_FD_148656 | JGI IMG/M metagenome (GOLD analysis project Ga0194115, IMG submission 148656) | Freshwater microbial communities from Lake Tanganyika, Tanzania - TA2015002 Mahale S4 surface | ecosystem: Environmental > Aquatic > Freshwater > Lake | place: Tanzania: Lake... | reverse complement strand
CTGAAGACGGACCGAAACTACCATCTAGACCGCCGGATCTCATGGAACTCTGCTCATCTGCTGTCACAGAAGCTCCGTCCTCAAAAGTCGCGACACCCAGCGACGCTAAACCATAAGACTTGAATACCCCATACTGCCCCTTGGGGCTTAGTGCATCTGATGAATCATCATGACGGTCATCGTGGTTCAGCCGTGGAATCGAACCTTGTGCCACTTCCCTTTCCGAATTGTTAGTCTCGACATCGGGTACCGAAGACAGACCAAAACTATCAGCAGGATCATCAGATCTCATGGAACTCAGCTCATCTCCTGTCACAGAAGCTCCATCCTCGACGGCTACGACATCCAGCAGCGTTTGACTACCCTGGATGTTCACGCCTGAGTTCCGTTCCCCATACGTCTCATGCGGGCTCGGCGCATCCGATGAATCATCAGGACGATCATGCTGGCCCTGTTGTGGAACAGCATCTTGTACCTCTTCCTCTTCCGGATCCTCAGTCCCGACATTGGGGACTGAAGACGGACCAAAACTTTCTGTAGGACCATCAGATCTCATGAAATTCAGCTCATCTCCTGTCACAAAAGCTCCATCCTCGACGACTGCGACGGCCGACAACGTCTGCCTTTCAGACTTGTTTGCCCCAAACTGCTTCTTGAGGCTTGGTGCATCCGATGAATCATCAGGACGGGCAGGGTGGTTGAGTTGTGGAACCAAATCTTCTACCTCTTTCCTTTCCGGATCGCTAGTCTCACCAGCGGGTACTGAAAATGCACCGAAACTCCCAGCTAGACCACCCGATCTCATCGAACTCAGCTCATCTGCTGTCACAGAAGCTCCATCCTCAACGAATGCACCCGCCAGTAACGTTTGACGATCAGCCTTGTATGCCTCATACTGCCCCTTGGGGCTTGGCGCATCTGATAAATCATCAGGACGATTATGGTACACTTCTTCCCCTTCCGGATTGTCTGTCTCGATATCGCGTACTGAAGACGGACCAACACTACGGGCAGGGCCATCAGATAGAATGAGATTCAGGTCATCTCGCGTCACAGAAGCTACATCGTCGACGGTCGCGACAGCCAATAAAGTTTGCATATCTTGGACGTCCACAGACTTGCGCTGCATCCCATACTGCTCTTTGGGGCTTTGTGCGTCTGCTGCATTATCAGGGCATTCAAGGTAGTCCTGTTTTGGAATCAAGTCTTCAAGTTCTTCGCCACCTTCATCGGCAATATCCACATCGGGTACTGAGGACGGCACAACATGACTAGCAGGAGTATCTGATCTAGTTGAACTCTCCGGTTCAAAAGTTGCTTTTGAGTGAGCGTCACTCTCGATACTTGAGACTTTTTGCCGCGTTTGACTGTTCTGAACATCCTCCGACCGACTTTCCACGATGTGGGGATTGTGGAAGCTCTGCTCATCGGATGGACTGTTTGTCCGTCGACTCTTGCGCAGCCGATCAATCAATTTCTCACCTTCGATCAATTTCGGTCCATCGTTGACCAACATTTCGTCAAGTGCGGTGGAGGCAACATTGCTACCCGGACGAGTACGTACCGATGAAGTCAGGAGACCAGAAGTTCCTGTTGAGACAGCTCTTGTTGCTTCGACCGGCGACTTTCCGCGACTTTGAGAATCTCCGGACAGGCTGCGGACCGAGTACCGACTTTGCAGGCTTTGTCCATCCGATAAATTCGTCCGTGCGCGCTGGCGCAACCGATGGATCAACGTTGAATCCGTCGCCGCCTTCGGTCTATTGTCGATCAACACGTCTTCGGGTGCTGCGGCGGTGACGATAGTACCCACAGGAGTAGTAGACATCGATGAGCTCGGGAGACCTGAAGTTCCGGTCGAGCCTTTTCTGCTTTCTTCATCCGGCAACGATCCAAGACTGTGCGGATCTCGAGACAGGCTACGGACTGTTGACCGACTTTGAAGGCTTTGTCCATCTGATGAACGATCGTTACGTATACGCTGGCGCAACCGATGGATCAACTTCTCATCCAAGGTCGATTTGGGTTCGTTGTCGATCAACACGTCGTAGAGTTCTGCGGAGTTGACCATATTGCCCAAGGGAGTAGGCGACATCAATGAGCTCGTGGGACCTGGGGTTCCAGTAATCAAAGATCTGACGGTTTTTTCTGGCAACGATCCACGACTTCGTGAATCTCCAGATCGGCTACCGGCTGACCGACTCCCGAGGCTTCGCCCATCCGATGAACGATCGGTACGTACACGCTGCCGAAGCCGATGAATCAACTTTTCATTCGCGGTCAGCGCGGGTTCATTGATGACTGTTTCGTCAGGGGCAGTGAAGGCAACGATACTCCCTGCAGGAATACCAGATACCGATGAGCTCATTTGATTTGAGTAGCCTGTCGAGACGGATCTCGTTGCTTCAGGCGAAAATATTCCACGACCCTGAGAATCTCTCGATCGGCTACGCATCGAGTACCGACTTTGGAGGCTCTGTCCATCCGATGAACTTGTACGCACACGTTGGCGCAGCCGATGGAGCAATTCCTCGCCCTCGATCAACTTGGGTCCATCGTCGACAATACCACCAACAGGAGCGCCTGACACCGTTGAACTCAAAATTCCTTTTGAGATAGATTTGGTTGCCTCAGCAGGTGGCGGTCCACGACTGGACGAACTTCCAGACCGGCTACCGACCGAGCACCAACTTAGGAGGCTTTGTCCATCGAATGAATTCGTATGTGCACGCTGCCGAAGCCGATGAATCATTTTTTCACCTTCCGTCACCTGTGTTCCATCGTCAACTAGCGTTTCGTGTTGGGAATCGGTGACAATACTATCCGCAGGAGTACCAGATACCAATGAACTCCAGAGATCTGAATTTTCTGTCGCGATAGATCTGCTTGTTTCAGCCGGCAACGATTCAAGACTAATGTGCGTATCTCTTGACCGACTGCGGCCTGTAACCCGACTCGTGAGGCTCTGTGGATCCGATGAATAAGTTCGTGCGCGTTGGTACAGCCGATGAATCGATTTCTCATCCTCCATCAAACTGGGTCCATCGTCGACTGAATTTTCGTCGGGTGCTGTATAGGTGACAACACTTATCGCTGGAGTACCAGAAACCAATGAATTCCGGACTCCTGGAGTTTCTGTCGAGATAGATCTGGATGACTCAGCATGCAACGTTCGACGACTTAGCGCATCTCTAGACCGGCTAACCACCGAGAACCGGCTCCGAAGGCTCTGTGGATCCAACGAATTAGTCCGTGCACGCTGGCGCAGCCGATGAATCAACTTCGTATCCTCTGTCCATCCGGATTCACTGTCGAGTTCGGACGACGGCACGGGACCACTGGACATCTCGGGTCCCATCGCTTTCTGTCGGTCATCCTGCGTTACCATATCCTCATCGTTGTTCGCTCTGTCATCATTGTGCGATACGGTTGTCCCCGGTTGACTAGAGTAGTCTGAACCAGAAATCTGTCCCCCTTTCAACCGTCGTAGCTGGGCAACTACACCAAGACTGGTACCCTTCCGTCCCCCATCAACGTCAAACGAGGGCTTGGTTCTGGCATAGATAGCAGATGATTGCTCTTGAATCAGAGTTGGGTATTCGCGATCCGCGACGAGTTTCGTTTCGTTCACAGGGTTTCTAGTCGGCTGGTCGAACGAAGATGACGCGTCCATCAGTGCAGTCTTCATCCACTCGCTTGATCCCGCCGAGTCTTGGACTATCATGATAGATTCCTGAGATAAAGGATCGTTCTGGCTTGCTATCACAGCCTTGGGTTGGGTCTCGCTTAGCCATTCTTGATTCTCTACATGGATGCTGCTTGGAAGGCTGGACATGTATTCCGGCGATACTTCTTGTTGTTGTTGTCGTGCAGATGGAATAGATTCTATCGATCCACCATGACTCAAACCACGTCCAGGAAGATTCTCTCTCCTCGTTGAAGCCAATGTCGTCGAAAAAGATGATGCAGTGGTGGCTATAGACGGTGATCCTGTGTTTTTCCTACCACCATGAGCAGCAAGCTGTGGATGAAGTTTCTCTTCGTTGATCGGCGAATGGCGTTGCTGACGATGTCGTTGGAGGGACGTAAGTGGAGAGGTGAATGAAGATGAGTGGAGGGGGGACTTTTGGGATTGTGACACCAGTCCATCATCAATAATTCCCCAGGTTGTGATTCCACTTTCAGTGCTACTTGTCCATGGTATCGTATTAGTCTTTCTCATTTCGGTCGTCATGACCGTGATACCCTCTGCTGCTGTGATCTCTGGTTTCTTCCAAGCTGCTAAATTTCCGCCGTAACCAGCAAAATGTCGCTGGGTTTCCTTGTTTGTCGTCGTCGATACTTTGTCAACTGTTCCAATGAATTCAGGGGTATTCACTGTCAGCTGTATTCGTTCGAAGTCATTTGATTGTGTTTCTTTTGGATTCAATACATCCTGTCGATGTTGCAGCGGTTGTCCTTCCTTCTCTTCTTGTTCGTTTTCTTTCGATTGTTCACCAACAACAACCGACTGCTCTTTCTCATGTTCGTTTGCTGCTTCTCCTTGCGGTGGAGACTCTCCTTGGTCTTCCTGTTTCTCCGCTTTCGTCGTGGCGGTTGCTTCTTCTGCTTCTTCTTCTTGCTCCTCATGCTTGCGTCGAACGGATTTTTTCGCACGGGCGGCTGCCGCTACCATCGCGGCTTGAACGAAGATCCCCTGTTGTCGTTTCTGTTCCTCTACGGCGGTGGACATATCCGCCAGTTGTAACGATTGAAGTTGTTCCATCAGTAAGGTTTCCTGTCGAGGTTTCTCTTCTTCCAATCGTAGTTGCGCAGGAGTCATGCCAACCCCCGCCTTCCTAGGAGAAGAAGGTCCGCCATGGTCGCCACCGCCACCACCGCGGGACAAGAATCGACCAAACATTTGTCCCTCCACTTCAAGATTCCTTCTTTCGTCTTGTCGTTGTTCTTAACTGCTACCGACATACATCCTCATGATCCATAGTGGTGATTGTCATCCTTCGTGTGCGTCTATGAGTGTGTGTTCTTTTTTAGCCTGTGCGTACCGACTCGATATGACAGCTACCAGCAGTGCCGTACTCGCAGGAGTCCAAAACCGTTGCTCTGTTTCGTCGTAGCGCGGCAAACTCGCAACACCCCTTTACACATATCATACTGTACCGCGTGAATTTCGCTGGCGACGCTTGCCCGTATATTGTCCTATATATGTATTCTTAGGTATGCTTGATGTAGTCGTGAGAGATCAATTACAGTTAGATCGAATGCGTCGGCTCCAGTTAGGCACCTCGTAGGGACTCGCTGGACTGGATGACCCAATGAAAGATGACTGGATGTGGCAGACGACGTTAGGAACTGTCACAACACACGTAAATCGATTTATTTGGGGGGCAACAACTGCCCCCTCTCTATCATACCTGTAAAGAAGAATCAAGCGTTCTTGCTCGAATGGGTCAGCACTTCTGAGACTAATTCAGTCACGAATGTTGGGAATACAGTAATGATGGATGCCGAAGATGAGATCCCAAAAGTAACGACCCTGTCAAGGGGACAGAACGTTTTGGGTGTGCACAGGAATGGTCGTACGGGGGTCCTCATCTACTTACATCACGAATTTGAGGGTAGGACCCTAGATGCCCCAGATCAGCTTCACCAGGAAAGGATTTCAGTAAGGCCGGGAGCTATTTCGGTTAGGGGACTCAACAACAACCTGGCAGGAGACGAATCTGTCGCCTCAAACCAGGGATCCCAACCCGACGTCATCGATACACCTTTTGACCAAGATGACTCCGAACCACAAATCGTGGCGCGTTTAGCTTCGGAGGTCGACATCGGATCACGGGTAGCAGCCCAATTGGAAACACGCGTCGAACTCATGCTGCAAGATAGAATGGAGGAAATGCGTCGGACAGCCGTCGTGGCAGATAGGGTTGGAAGTACATCTACGCTTCGACGGAAGAAGCATCGCACATTGTGTATTATGGTCATGATAGTATCTGCGGCTGTTGCTGGTTTAGTTGGCGGTTTGATGTATGGGGTAAAGGGAATGGTGAGAATCCACCGTCGGTGTCCTCGGGGTCTCCAACAACATCATCCAGTGTGGCTCCATCGTTCGGTCCCTTGGATCCTCTCGTGAATGAACTAAGGGATTTCATCGCTCCAACTAAGGCTGATCTCCAGCTCTTTCTCGATCCTACGACTCCACAGGCACAAGCCGTGGCATGGTTACAACATGACGCAATTGCATCGCCGCGGAATCGATCGTCCCAAACGGTGTTGGAAAACGGTGTTGGAACGATATGTCTTGATGGTTCTATACTTCTCGACATCAGGTCCTCGTTGGAATACTCAGTTTTGGAATAGCAGCGACAGTGTTTGTACATGGAATAAAGACTATACGTCTGTGGCCGATATCGCTCCCAGAGGTCTGGAATGCGATGACGGTATATTGACCGAATTGGAACTTTTCAAAAACAATCTTGTTCGTACAATACCATGGGAGCTCAGCCTCTTGAGTAACCTTACCCATATATGGTTCCACGAGAATTCACTCTCAGGGTCTATTCCGTCCCAAATGAGCTACCTGAGTCGATTGGAATCATTCGATGCGTCTTTCAATTCCTTATCGGGCACGTTACCCTTGACATTTTCCGCATCGATTACATCCCTTCGTTTGAATAGGAACTTACTTTCAGGAATGATACCATCGAGCTGGGGGATGTCAATGCCTTCTGTGACAAATCTTGACCTAAGAGACAATACTCTCAACGGGACCACACCTACAACATTCGGAGAGCTAACTAGCTTGGAAACGTTAATGCTGAGCGGTAACACGTTGACGGGTACAGTACCAACAGAACTTGGTCGAATACCCTCACTGTCATCATTGGCATTCTACGATAACATGATCACTGGATCGGTCAGCGAAACCCTATGCACTGGATCACTCCAAAGCATCGAGGCTGACTGTAAAGTCGAGTGCTCATGCTGCAACGGATGTCACAATCACCAATAATCGAATTTTCCACATTTTCTCCCTACATCCATAGTCTTGATTTGACGTATAAATTCCTGTTTAGGATATATTCCATCAACCTAGAGCGGGCTCTCGGTGCCCAAACACGAAGATGACGTCTAGAACCATGAATAATGGCACGATTCGCTGCGTTTCCGTACATGGCCCGTATACATACTGTCTCTTCCGACTACAGTGGTGGTTACGGTACTTCCATAGCTTCTACCTGAGAAGTCTACACGTCGAGAGGTCTCGAGGTACTCGATGACTCTAGGCAAAAACGAAACCGAAAAAAAGGACACCGGGACCGATAAGCGTATGTAAAGTAAGGGGACAACGACAGTCTTGCGGTGACCAAAGAGCTTTGCATCGTGATCTGCCCCCTTTCTGGTCGTCTCTACCGACCTCTCATTCAATCACGCGAACCATCGTGGGAGTGATTGTCAAGTGCCACTCATTTCCTACCTATCGTCTGGACTCACTCTGTCACGATGTTTTCCGATCGTGCAAATCGGAGTCGTCACCGATGATGAAGGACTTGTTGGCCGAAACCTCAAAATAGAAAGAGAACGTCGACTCCCGCGCAAGGGGGGAGGGGGACAACGTCGTCGTCGGCCTCTGAAAACCGAGCGACACCACCCATTCATAACCGATTCAAAACATCAAGGATACTTTGTCCCAAAGCCGACATGACCAGGATCCTGGGTGCGATCTGTTCGGATTCTATGCTCCCATACGAAACATTCCATCCCAGTATCACAGTCACTGTCAATTCCTGTCCTTTCCACTGATGATATCGATTCCAAGATGGGCCAACCTGGATCCTATCCTCCAGTCGCGACGAGGAGAAGTGCAGTAATTGGTTCATCTTCCAGAAAGGAAATGACGCCCGGAACAATCACATCCGCTCCACTCGTAATCCGACAGTTTCGTTTCTGAAGGCGACTCAGAGACGATAATGACGGAGTATCCGAAATAACGTCATCAGAGGTTCTCAGAGAAGAAGGAGGTCGTTGTTTTTCGAGTCGCAACATTTCGTCAAGTTCAATCTTGCATCGTGACTTCCAGACAGCCAATTCCAACAAGAACGTCACTTCTAAAAACCCATTCAGAGCCTTACATGTTTCCTCCAGAAGAAACGCGGTGTCGGCATTACCTTCCGCCTTCATACCATCTTCTAAAGGTTGAATCATCTTTTCTAAAAGAACTTTTCTCCAGTTCTGTAATCCAATCCGTTCCAATCGTCCCTGGAGCATAGCAAAGAAAATCAATTCCATCGACGACTTGTGGGCCGTCGTCGTCGTCATCATTATGTTCGAAGATGACGATGATGATGTACCGATATTGGGACGACGGATGGGACAAAATTGAAAGGCGACATGGAGAGGTAATCGTCCAGCATCGTCCTGCATCAAGACAGAATTCTTGTCCGAAGCATCGTAGTCTAACAATAATTGTAGGGAGTCGGTCCGAAGATTGCATCGACATGCCACATGTAAGGGAATTTGACCATATAGACTATCCATTAACAGTGTTCCTCTCGTCACATCGGCTTCCAACAATAGTTGAATCACCTTGGGGGGTGCATTATACCTGTAGCACCCAAAATGAAACAGAATAAGCAGAGAATATGAAAATTGAGATCCACAAAATGGGCGTCATCCCAACATCACACGAAGAAAAAAAAAGAAACCACCCACCCCCCGTGGTGATGAGTCCACTCGTCCAGATCACGTACCGACATGCCGTATGGATCGGTAAGGAACCATCATACCGTTTTGTGATGACACTTCGTTTCGAGTTATCATATTGTAACAATAATTCGACGACTTCAGTGTAATCCTTCCGAGAACATGCCGTATGGAGTGGTAAGTCCTCCCACTTGTCTCGATGGAGGATTGCTGTCCTCGTCGGTTCCATCTGTAGGAGTATGTGAATGACTTGGAATGGTGCATTCGTATCGCATGCTAAATGTAATGGACATCGTCCAGTATATTCTGGATCACCCCGTCGTCCAATCGTCTTTATCATCGCCATATGTATCGCCTTTTCCGAATATTGTGATAACAATAACAATATTTCGGATATTTGTTCCTCAACGGAATATTCCAATTCTGGATGATGACCACCAAATTGCAAACTCCGTACCTTTTCTAGTTGAACCTCCAAGGCAAGTCGTAAAAGCCGATGCTTCCCTTTCCAACTCGAGGGCGTCGTCGTCGTCGACCTCAGATTGTAATTCATTATTGCCGGACGACGACAATGGTGGTGCCTGTCCCGAATCTTCCTCTTCTACTGGTGGTATGGGACTCATTGATATTTCTTAGCTTTGGTTTTGTGTATTTTTAACTTGTTGGAGGCCAGCTTGGTGGGAAGTACAGTACGAAAGGTGCTGACTTTGACAAGTCAGCAACAACGACGACAAAAAGGAAGGATCTTTTGCAGATTCCGGTTCCTCCCTTTAATCGAGGAAGTCGTATTTAGAACATGGAATTTCAACTGTGGTTCTATTCGGTTGTCGCTCGAGAGCATTCGCGCTTCGTTGGGGATGGCCAAAAGTGTCGCCTCTCCAAAAGATTCGATGGTAAAAACTAGTGTAGAGAGAGCAATATCCTTCAACTACAAACTTCTTTATACATCTCCGATGAAAGAAAAGAATGGAAGTTTGCCATCCTCATCTGCTGTTGGCTCAAATGTCCAACGATCGAATGATGAGAACCGAACTGCAAAGAAGAATCAAACGTTCGTGCACGAGAAAATTCCAGTCAGTACTTCTGAAACGACCGTTGGAAATACAGCTGCTGTGGATACCGAAGATGTGATCCCACCAGTACCGACCCTTTCAAGGGGACAGAACCTTTTCGGTATGCGCAGGAATGGTCGTCCGGGTATCATCATCTATTCACCTTTCGGATCTGGGGGTAGACGTCAACGGGAAAGGATTTTACAGTCAGCTACAAGTCCGGGAGCTATTTCGGTTAGGGGAATCAACCACAACCCAACAGGAGATGAATCTGTCGCCTCAAACGAAGGACCCCAACCCGACGTCATCGATACACCTGTTATTGACCAAGATGACTCCGAACCACATAATATCGTGGCACACTTAGCATCGGAGGTCGACATCGGAGCAAGGGTAGCAGCCCAATTGGAAACACACATCGAACATATGCTAGAAAGGCGAATGGATGAAGTACGACGGACAGCCGTCGTGGCAGATAGGGTTGGAAGTATATCTACAATTGGACGGAAGAAGTACCGCACATTGTGTATTGTGATCATGATAGTATCTGTGGCTGTTGCAGGTTTAGTTGCCGGTTTGATGTATCGGAGTCGAGAGAATGGTGAGAATCTACCAACGGTGTCAACGGAGTCTCCAACAACATCATCAAGTGTGGCTCCATCCTTCGGTCCCTTGGATCCTCTCGTGAGTGAACTAAGGGATTTCATCGCTCCCACTGAGGCTGATCTCGAGCTATTTCGTAATGCTTTGACCCCGCAGGCACAAGCCCTGGCATGGCTTCATGAGGACCCCATAACGTCAACGCCTGGTCGATCCTCTCGAACGGTGTTGGAACGATATGTCGTGATGGTACTATACTTCTCGACATCAGGTTCTCGTTGGAATATTCAATTTGGGAATACCAGCGAGAGCCTTTGTAGCTGGAATCTAAAATACAATTACGCTGGTAATTCTGTCCTTTGGGGACTGGGATGCAAAGACGGCACTTTGACTATTTTGAACCTTTCCGACAACAATCTTGTTGGTACAATACCATGGGAGCTCGGCCTCTTGAGGAACCTTACCCGTATCTGGCTCCACGAGAATTCACTTTCAGGTTTCATTCCGTCACAAATTGGCCACCTGACTCGCTTGGAATCTTTCTATGCGTTTTGGAATTCCCTATCGGGCGCCTTACCCTCGACATTTTTCCCAGTTGTTACGGAGCTGCGCCTGGACAAGAACTCATTTTCAGGAACGATCCCGTCGAGCTGGGGAACGACAATGCCTTCTATGGAAATCCTGTACCTCGATGAGAATAGCCTCAGCGGAACCATACCTACAACATTCGGACGGCTGACTAACTTGGAAGTGATGGACTTATATTTCAATCGGTTGACAGGTAGTATACCAACAGAACTCGGTCAAATCACCTCGCTGTCAACATTTCATTTCAACGACAACATGATTGCTGGCTCCGTCAACGAAACGTTTTGCGTTCAGTCATCCGTATTCCTGAGGGCTGACTGTGAAGTAGAGTGTCCCTGCTGCAGCTCGTGTTGGTAGGCGAATTGTTCGCTAGATGCCAGTCGCATCCGCAGCATGAATACGGCGGCCAACTATAATCCAATGATGGTGCACCATACGCCGTTCCTATCAAACAAGAGTTTCATTCTCGGTGAGAGTAGGTGTTTTCATTTGGAGGGGAGCTGCGCACACCGCGTACGGTAAGTGGACTCTGCAGTAAATTGTCAATACGGGCCTGTCACGTGCCAAACAACTGAAGAGTCCTCATCTCGTCAGTCTACTGAAAAGCCGACCTCCCGACAATCAAATGGTAGAGTAATGCAGCAATCATCTCGAGCACATTTGCTTTCCTAGCACGAACGTCGTATCGACCCTGCAAAGGGCTGGCACTATTCAGGCGGTAGACGTCGGCGCAAGAGGCCCCACCCGTCCTGCTGTGTGCCTCGTCCCACACTACCAACTTTCCAGCTAGAAAAGCGAGAGTATGTGTACACCCATTCTGAATCCTATTTATTCCATTGGACCAGTAGGACGTCTACTCACAGCAAAAGAATGGGGAAGACAGAAACAACTACACAACCGCTCAACAAGAAAGATGTCAGCACCGGTTCCGTCCCGATTGAGAAGAAATCGAGCCTTTCTTTCCAAGCCAAACGAGGGCCACAGCCTGAAGGAGAACCTCAGGAACCACCAAGGCCTCAAGAGGCACCTTCCCCTGATGCAGTCCGAGAATTCATGAGAGTCATTGGTGAGCAAGACAATGTCAATCTATCGGAAGAATCGGTTGTGAGACCAGGTGCTGTTTTCGTCGGAGACGACTACGCCTCATGGGCGGACTCCCATACAGCAGATGCTCCAGAAGTAGTCCTCAACGAACGACAACAGACCCGAGTAGTAGCACATTTGGCTCCAGACGACGACGATGTTGATCACATCGTCGCAGAGGAAATGGAAGCTCAGGTTAGGTACCAAGTGGAAGAACGTGTCAATGAAATTCCCGAGGCGCTGGTCGTAATACCCGAAGTTACTAATGAGCCTATGTGGGGCTTCAACAAGCGAAATACGCGGATGATATATATCTTGATGTTTGTGATTGTCTTGGGAGGAATGAGTGGATTGGTATATTGGAAACTACGGGACAAGCCGGCTGAAAAATATGCTAATTCAAAAAACCAGACTCATAGTGAATCACCGAAGACAGACGACGAAGGTGGAATATCATCATCGCCAAGTCCAGTAGTCCCTGGGGATACTCTCATGGAGGAGCTACGAGATTTCATCGCTCCCACCGAGTATGATCTTCTGCTCTTCGATGATCGTACAAGTCCACAGTCAAAAGCTTTGGAATGGCTTCAAAACGATCCAATCACATTGATGCCCGGTCGACCCACGCAAACTGTGTTAGAGCGATACGTCTTGGCGGTCCTATACTACTCCACGTCGGGTCCATCTTGGGCTGAACAACTCTTGTCCAGCGGAGAAGATATCTGTACATGGAACTATGAAACAGAGAGGAACACGACGTTTGGAATATTATGCAAGGATGACGAAGGGGTCGTGGATTCGTTAGCCCTTTGGAAGAACAATCTTCGTGGTACGATACCCTGGGAGATCGTCCTCTTGAGCGATCTCCGGTCATTAAATGTTCGTGAGAATACGCTTACAGGCTCGATCCCGTCTCAGATTAGTGATCTGACTCGACTAGAGTACTTCAACTTTGGGATTAATAGCCTTACGGGTGTACTCCCCACGACATGGCCACCTCACATGAGGGGACTACATTTGAGGACGAATTCCTTTTTAGGATCTATTCCATCCACCTGGGAGACTATGATGCCTGCTCTGAAAGCACTTGATATATCCGAGACGGGTTTGACTGGAACCGTCCCTACAACCTTGGGAAAGTTTGAAAACTTGACCTATCTTGATCTATCACTAAATTCCTTGACGGGTACCATACCCACAACGCTCGGACGTTTGACAGCCCTGACCAGTCTTCATATCATCGTCACTTCCTTGACGGGAACCATACCTACGACATTGGGACTATTGACGAACTTGTCAACCCTTGAAATCTCTTACAATTCCTTATCGGGGACGATACCCGCAACACTATTGCGCTTAACGAACTTGGTTTCACTCTTTCTCAATACGAATGGCTTGAGTGGAACGATCCCTTCTGCATTTGAACAGTTGGTATCCTTGACATACCTTGATCTATCGATCAATGATTTAACAGGAACTATACCTACAACGTTGGGACAGCTGACCAACTTGGAAGTGTTCCATCTCGTTGCCAACAAATTGACGGGTACAATACCGACAGAACTGGGTCAAATTAGCTCCTTGTCATTATTTTCTTTTTTTGAAAATATGTTATACGGATCGGTGCATGAAATCTTTTGTGGTTCAACAGGGGTCATCCCTGCGCTCGAAGCTGATTGTGAAGAAGTGGACTGTCCTTGCTGCACCTATTGTTGTCAATTTTGATAACACGTTCTCAGCGCTCACGGCAAACATCCAACATATATCACGGTGGGAAGAAAAGGATGGTGACCCCCCCAGCACGTTGGGGTTGCGGACAACGGAACGACTCACAAATCATTTACGTGATCTTGTCGTTTGAAACACTGCCTCAATAGTTGTTTTCACTGGTATACTCTCCTGCTTCAAGTAGATCTGTTGACGATGCAGAGTACACAGAAAAAGGAACAAGGGATACTACGAACATCAATCACTCGCCGCTGCCGTAGCCCATGAATCGAACACCACTGGCGGGATCGTCATGTTCGTCTAAGGTAGAGTCGTGATGGTCGCCACGTGTGAACTGATGAAGATCATGGTATCCGTTCAAGGTCGTACAGGTACGACCCGGACTAACTGTAAGTACCACGACAACGTGGATCTCCCTAACTTTGACGGTGCCCTTCTTCTTGTGGTCGGGTTGATTGTCTACCACCATACGCGAAAAGCAAGACTCAAGTCGGAGCCTCTTCTTTTTGGCGAATGTATGTACGATGAGGATATCGCAAAAAGGGATGATTTTGATCACATAGCTGACTTGTCGTGCTTCTTTTAAGTAAGGGAACTGTATCAAATTCAATAAAATCACACTTATCATAGGTAGTTTGCATGGTTGTTGCGTCCAGGGTAGGTTGTTTCTTTGATCGATGCTGTCCTTCGGCGTGACGTTGACGCTTGTGAAAGGAAAACAAAAGATCCATCCTACGTTTTCGACATGTGAGAGCGACGCGAATCATGAAAAATCAGATTCCAGTTCAAAGATTCCTCTTTGACCACATAGACTACCGATCACTGACGGTGATGACTGATGACTCCTTGGACGAGAGAACGTATCATATCTTTCAGATGACCCGCTCCTTTCACCAGTCAGACAGTGACTGCCAGGTCCATCTTGCAAGAGCTCCCATACCATGTTTTACGTTACTGTATGGCATTCCGCAATGAGGAACTCCATTTCCAAAGCATATATTGTCCCTGGTGAGCTGAAGTAACTCTTGTCACCACAAATTCGCCGAACGAAAGCCTTTGTATTATCTGTGGTTTATCGGCCCAAGTGGTTCACGGCCCAGCCGTGTGTTCAACCCACTTCCTCGCCCAAGATTTCAGAAGATTACTCTCTTACCACCAAAAAATTTCATCAAATACTCCATGGACAATGGAAGAAGAGTGTACAAGCTTGTCATCCCATGGCGGTTCCGGTACCACCACAAATGTCGAATCATCGAATGACGACCGCCAGCAGAAGAAGGATCAAACAGTACCGATCGGGAACACTAAGATGAGAATATCTGAAACCCAACCAGACACTATGGATGACTTTGAAGCTCCAGCGGGAAATTTAAAATCGTCGAATCAAGATAACCGAAAGAAAAAGGATCAAACGTGCGGGGTAATAGGAAGAAGTCCACCGAGTATGTTTGGAACTACAGGAGTCACGAACGTCGTTGGAGCTAGACCTGTAGACGCCGAAGATGAAACCCCACTGGAAACGACCCTTTCTAGGGACCATTACCTTTGGGGCAGACGAAGGAATGAAAGCGTGCGGGTCATCGTCGATGTACCTGCCGACCTTGAGGGGAGAGTCGTTTCTATGGGGGGCGGCATCGACAATAGCCCTTCTACAAATAAGTCCGTCGCCGTAAACGAAATGACACAACCCGAGATCATCAATACGCCTTTCGGTCATGATGATGATGATGATGATGACACCGAACGACGACAAGTCGTCGTGGCTCGTTTAGCTTCGGACCACGTCGACATCGAAGCGAGGGTAGCGGCACAGTTGGAAACCAAGGTCGCAGAAAGAGTGGAAGAAATGCGACGAACAGCCATCGTAGCTACAATGGAAGGTACACTTACCGATGGATGGAGGAAGCAACACGTTTGGAATATTTTGATCACAATGGTATTCATCGTTGTTGTTGTTGCTGGGATAGCTGGAGGAATGACATACGGGTTCCGAAGAGACGATGAGAATGTTCCTATTGGTTCGACGGAGACTCCAACAACACCATCCAGTATAACTCCATCGTCTAGTCCACTGGATCGTCTAGTCGATGAGCTACGAGACTTTATCGCTCCAAACGAGGTCGACCTTTCATTGTTTCGTGATCCGACGACACCACAGGCACAGGCCATAGCATGGCTTCAAAACGATAACATTACATTGACGCCTGGTCGATCTACACGAACAGTATTGGAGCGGTATGTCTTAATGGTTCTGTACTTTTCCACCGCCGGACGGGGATGGAGATCTCAGCTGTGGACCTCTGGTGTTGATATCTGTACATGGAATGGAGTAAATGTTCTAGCAGGGATTGGGTTGGGACTGGGATGCCAGGAAGACGGTGTATTGACGTCTTTGGACCTTACCTACAACAATCTTCGTGGTACTATACCATGGGAGGTAGGCCTCTTGAGTAACCTTACAAGAATTATACTCATTGAGAACCGACTTACAGGTTCTATTCCGCAACAGATAAACTACCTGAACCGGTTGGAGTCCTTACAGGTTTCATCGAATACTCTGACGGGTCCATTACCCTCCTTGATGTTTTCATCACATATGAAGACTCTTGACTTGTCCAATAACATGATTTCAGGAACCATCCCATCAATCTGGGGAACGGCGATGTCCTCGATGGAATCTCTTTACCTAGATGGGAATACCCTCAACGGGACAATACCTACCACATTTGGCCAGCTGACAAACATGCAAACAATGTGGCTATTTTCCAACATGTTGACGGGTACAATCCCAACAGAACTAGGGCTGATTACCACTTGGCGTCGTTCTTTATCGACGAAAACATGTTGACTGGATCGGCCAACGAAACATTTTGTGTTCGATCGTCCGTGTTGGTATCGGCTGACTGTGACGAAGTGGAGTGTCCATGTTGCGACAATTGTTCGCCTGAGACCTAACGACGAGAAAGAAGATACGAGGTTTCTAAACAATAGCATAATACGACATCGAACGACGAAATCAATTTTTCTCTGGTATCATTTAGTTGAAATAACCCCATAAAGGAAGATTCTTACGAAAAGTCTCGATCGGGAAAGAGTCGTGGAGCGACCAAGGTCCACGAATACAATCCAATCACAAGCCATTGTGCGATTCCCAAAATAGCCATATTGATCCGACCTACCGTAGGATTGGCCGCATTGTGATTGCCATCAAGGCCATGATTCAATGTACCAAACTCAGTCAAAGTCATGGCGACGTAGCAGGAGATCAGTGCCAAGACGACATTGAGTTTCCAAACTTGATCCATACTTGGGCCCTCTCCCATTCGGGAAGACGAGGCAGTGACAAGGCCAATCGTCGGTTGATCATCCGATGCAAGGAACGGAACATCAAGATTCAACTCGGTATCCGATCCGGACGACTGTACATACGACGAGGAGGATGGTGTCACGGCCTTGGCCGATTGTGCCGATTCGACAGTGAGACGGGCTTCCGCACTCCACGACCATCCCGTCCACACCATGGATACTACGGTCAAAAATAATCCGATGGTAATTCCCCATACATCATTTTCTCCCAAGTAGGGATTGCATTCGTGGTGAGGGTTCTTGGATACAATCGAAAAGCACAGGTACACTACATACAAGGAGATGACTCCACTCGTCAATAGGGAACCTTCATTGCCAGACAACTGAATTGCTGTCATCCCCACAACCGCCAATAGGGTCAACGTAATGACCCATGCATTCCCAGCACAGCCGTCGTAGGTGCTATACAAGACACCGATCCCGATAATGGAGGCTGAATAGAGTAGGACACATAGACCTACAATGGCCTGTAACCAACCACTACCAGACCCGTAGCTCAATCGATCAGCTTCATTCGCACGTTCGACCCAATCATCGTTCCAATTATAGGCTACATCAATCAAAATGATCTGTTGTAAGACTAGGAAGACTCCGGCACCGAATCGAGCCAACCATAGAAAGAATCCCGTAAAGAAGGGATCAGTATCCATAAACATCGTCACCGCAAGTCCAAAGAAGAATAGGACATACTTCGCAGGCCAAGCCTCCCGATTTAACGAAGGGACGAAAGCTGTCGCGACTGCATTGGCTGAGAAATACAATGTCGTTAAGAAGGTAGGTCGTAAGACTCCTCCAAGTCCAGCACATTCATTCAATAATTCTGGCTCGTGCTCATACTTCGCACAGGAATCGTACCAAGCCTCATAGACCCATTTTCCTGTCCCAGGTATAAAGCGATAGGCCTTCCATGCATATCCTGTTTTCGATATAATCGATGGACCGACATTGTATTGGAACCACAATGCCATGACGACTGCAAGACCTAACAAAAGGACAGATCGTTTCCGTCCAGTCGTGCCGGCAGCTGTCGTCCCGAAACAGCTTTGACAAATCGAATTCCCTGCATTGCAAACGCAATACATGGCAGCCATAGAGATCATTTGACCCATGATGAAATTTCCTTTATTCAAAAAAATAAAAAAGAGAAAGAATAGGGATAGGAAGGTTGAGTCCAACCGTACAGAACAACAAAAGGAAGGACACTGACAGAGAAGGATAACAGGGGCAACGTACCGGAAAAAAGCGGTTACGTGCATCTGCTGCACAGTGCACGAGAACACCCGAGAAACGCCCATCCCGTATCGTTGACCCCAATCACCACAACAAGGAGGGGGACATCCCCACAAACACTTCATCAACGCCGCTCGTCACAGTAATATAACGGATATCCCCCACTCTCTCCCCTTAAATTTCGAAATGGCCCTCTCAAAAGAAAATGTCGGGTTTCTCACGACTCGATTGTTCTAAACCGTCAGAAAATGTCTGTATGTATGAAAGTAAAGGTCATCATATCTAACAGAATAAGTACTTCTATTTTGGGTATATATCATTGCTACGAGAGTAACGGAAGCTAGCAGTTGCGTTAGGAAGAGATTGCGGGAATGACAACATTCTTCTCCATTATAGCTACAAAACAATAAAGCCTTCATCGGTGATATGACAGTAAAGCACGAATAGCCCCCTATTCATGAGGAAGAAGGGTCACGTAAGAATCAGGTCCGAACATTCGAGCGGGTTCAACTTAGGGGCAGGATTCAACTACATAAAACTACAAGAACCAACCTGCTACTACCTACTACTGGTCAACGAGGGATCGACGAAGGGCTTCTTGGATCATTTCAGCTTCACTTTGAAAGACTGTCATGTCGTTGATGGGTTCTGGATTTGTTTGCTACTGTACTTCACCGTCCGCCACTACCCTGTCTCGTCTCCTCCAACGCGTCTCATGATTTTGGGTTTCCTCTTGCCATCGTCTTTGCACATACCAAGTCGGAACCACCACAACAATGATGGACGAACATATCCCACTTGTTAAACCAGCAAGGAAGGTTACCAAAATGACTATGACGCTTGCAAAGACGGCTGCCAAAATCATCATCATCCATTCGACAGGGATGACACTTGCCACGGTGGTTCCCAAAAGAATGATGATACTCCATTCGGGTTGTTGAATGAGTCGGGAAGATCGCAATAGGATTCCTAGAAGGATGATGCCATTCTGTCGTATAGGTGGTCCCGTCGTCGTAGTCAGCATCCTATCAATCCGATTCAGTAGGGAATCTCTTGGACCACGAGCATCGCCTTCGGCACTCCGATTGAAAGAGGCATTTCCATACTGAGCACCATTGTGACAATCAAAGGCACGACAGGAGGTCCCTACTCGCATACATGCCCAACAAAAGCTGGCCTTGCAGTTTTGACATGTCATGTGGTTACAACCTCCATTCTTCGTAATCGGAACACTGCACGAAGGACACCTTCTTGTATACCGATCCATCCATTGTTTCGAGTCTGGATCCACAATATCGTCAGCTGTAGATGCTGCAGGTAAAATGAAGGGATTATCACAACAGGGACACTCTACCGTGATTGATTGGAACAAAGCCTGTCGTGCATGTTCTGCGGCTTTTCGTCGGACGTAGTTGACATTCCGCTCCAGGGTCAGGAAGGGAAGGACCATACAATAAAGGTCGACGACTGGTGATGGAGAGGGATACCTAGAAATCCAAACATCGACCAACAGCGCAATACTAAAGCACGAGACTAGTGCATAGTCCCCGTATTCCAAAAGGGTGGATGCTTTTTGTCGCCGTTCTTCGTTTCGTGACTCTAAACATTGACTTGTCACAAATCCCCCACCTAGTGACGACGATGACGTCGTACTACACTTTGGACATGGTCGATAGGAGGGCAGAGCACGTAGAAGCTGATTCGTAAGTTTCTCATCCCATTTCTCAATAAGGTCGGTCCTATCTTGTAGGGCAATGTCGACATCCTGCTTTGGTAACGGTTGAGGACATACGGGACACTTTAATGGACCGTTGTAGAGAGGATCATGGATCTGACTAGAGGCATATGCCCTCAAACAATCCATGCAGACAGCATGGGAACAGGATGATGTTATGTGCCACTCGTCAGGCTCACAGAAACAGACGGGACATGTCGATCCTGGAACAGGCGTTGACCGGCGGGGGGTACGATGGAGAGCTCGTGAGGATCTACGAGTTAAATCCATCCATTCAAAGTTGGATGTTCCAGTGGTAAGTCCCAACCATGTTTTCCATGCTGAAGGGATATTGGTTCGAATTTTTTCACACAGTGTCCACGAAGAAAATCGATGAGAAGGTGCTTTCGCGAAAAATTCAAATTCTTGATGCAAATGAAATCTCACATTTTTCGCCAGTCGTTGTCGAAATTACAGCTTGAGCCGTCGATGCTGTCGATGATCTGTGTCGACTCGACATGTCCGATAGGAAGCATTCACCCTTGAGTTGTTGAAAGTTTGTCTAGAACCTGATTGTGGTCCATGACTCAAGGCTTTCAGAGTCAGAGGCAGTTGTTTTGTTGCATCCATTCGGGTTTGACTGGTGATGACGAGCGGTACCGGTAGTCCAAATCGCTTCGATTCTACGGAGAGAAGATACGTTTCTGCATCGTGCCTGAGGGGGCAGCATCACCCCTCGATCGACCGAAACCAAAAACTGCACCCCTCTTGTACGATACCTTACAATACAACAGACTTGGGTTTTTTGAGTCGGGTGGGTGAACATTCATCAAATTGAGGCAGTCTTTTCCCGTAGAGAGCAACGCAAAGTTACTATATTCAAGATACCGGTACCAGTATAGGCCTACTAGAAGAGAGTTCCACAAACTACCTCTATACGGTGCCACTTTAAAAAACCGACATGAAGTATTGCCTTGTCGTGGAAGCGGTGGTTGACCTTGTGCTATGGGTATACCATCCAAAGATTCTGGCTCTATAGGTATTATTCCCGATGATTGTCGTAATTGGAATCGTGGGGGAGACCGTTGAAGGAGCAAGATGCCTATGATGAAACAAGAAGACGTTCCTTTGGTGATCCGGTGGTACCGTACGAAAAGCCCTTCCCCCCTTTCCCCGCCATAGTCGTGGAGAGGGACAGGAATCATTCCCCGACGTCGAAAGATTGTCATCCGGAACAAGTTTGGTTGGTACTCCTGGATCGCATGGATACCTCAACTACTACAAGAATCACTCCCCATTATTGATCAACGAGGGATCGACGAAGAGCTTCTCGGATCATTTCAGCTTCGGTTTGAAAGACTCTCATGTTGTGATTGGTGTTAGTGTTCTGATGGATGTTGTTCTCATGTCGTCGTCGTCCTTGCTGCTGTTGCTGTGGGTCAAGGCCAAACAGCTGGTGTCGTGGACCAAAGAAAACGGTGTTGATGACTTCCGGGATGGGATCCGCCTCTGGCTGCTGGACTCTAGCTTCCATCTCTCGTCGCCTTCTCTGATTTTGGGTTTCCTGCCACCGTCTTTGAATATGCCAAGTAATAACCCCCACAATAGTCCACGAAGAGATCCCACTGGCAAAGACTGTCGCCAAAATAATCATCATCCATTCGATACACCGCTGAATGATTCGGGAAGATCGTAGCAATAGGATTACTAGAAGGACGATACCATTCTGTCGTATAGGTGGTCCCCTCGTCTGACCGCGATCCAAAATCGCATCAATCCGATTCAGTAGGGAATCTGGTGCACCCGCGTCGCCTAGGGCACTACGATTCTGTCCGAGAATGGAGGCATTCCCATATTGAGCACCATTCTGACAATCATAGGCACGACAGGAGGTCCCAACACGCATACATGCCCAACAAAAGCTAGCCTTGCAATTCTGACACGTCATGTGATTACAACCTCCATTCTTCGTAATTGGGACACTACAGGAAGGACATCTTCTTGTGTACCGATCAATCCATTGTTTGGATTCTGAATCCACAATATCCGCATCGGTCGATGCTGCTGGTAAAATGAAGGGATTATCACAACAGGGACACTCTACCGTGATTGGTTGGAATAATGCCTGTCGTGCCTGTTCCGCAGTCTTTCGTCGGATGTACTTGATGTTCGCATTCATAGCCACAAAGGGAAGAAACATAGAGAAAAGATCGACGAGGGGTGATGAAGAGGGATACCTAGAAATTGAGAAATCGACCAACAATGCAACACCCACGGACGAGACTGCTCCATAGTCCCCGTAGCTCAAAAGGGTGGACGCATTCTGTCGCCGTTCTTCGTATTGGGGGGCTAAACATTGACTTGTCACGAATCCTCCACCCAACGCCGAAGATGATGCCGAACTACATTTCGGACATGGTCGATAGGAGGGCAGGGCGCGTAAGAGCTGATTAGTCAGTTTCTCATCCCATTTCTCAATAAGGTCGGTCCTATCTTGGAGGGCAATTATAGCATCCTTCCTTCGTAAGGGTTGAGGACATACAGGACACTTTAACGGACCGGTCTGAAGTGGATCATGGATCTGACTCGAGGCGTATGCCCTCAGACAATCTATACAGACCGCATGGGAACACGATGATGTTATATGCCATTCATCAGGTTCACAGAAACAGACAGGACACGTCGATCCGGTAGAAGGTCTTGACTGAAGGAGGGTACGTTGGATAGCACGTGAGGGACCACGAATTAAATCCATCCATTCAAAGTCGGATGTTCCAGTCGTCCGTCCTGACCATGTTTTCCATGCTGGTCGGTACGTAGTAGATTGGGGTCGATTTGCGGTTTTTTTTCGCAGGTGACGAAACGAAGAAAAAAAAAGATAGATGAGAGAGGGTACCCTCGATGGAAACGAAAAAAGACACGGACGAAATGCAATGTATGAATGGCCAAAATGAGATTAATACTCACAGTCTTCACCAGCCGTCGCCGAAATCACTGCTCGAGCCGTAGATGTTGTAGATGATCTCCGCCTTGACATAGATGTCGAATTTAAAGAAGTTTGGTCACCTCTTGAGTTTGTTTGAAAAGTGGATTCTGTCTCGACCTAACAATTCGTTGGTTGTACAGGCTCTTGCTAGTCGTCGTTGTGCTTGTTTCCATTCGGGTTTCGGCATTCTCTTGTAGTTCATCATCACATCGCTCGAGAATTCCGTTTGCTCGTGGTTTTGACAGTGAAATGTACCCGCCCGGGCAGGTATCATCCATATGCTGCATACCCATGTATGTAAACATTTCCATTTCAAGGTAGATAGCAACGTACCTAATACCACAGTATACATATGCATACACATCTGAAGGCATAACGTCACAATCATGCCCGAAATCTACACCAACAGCAGAATACCCCAGACGGTAGCACCCTATCTCCTTTACAACAAGGGGTCACATTCGAGCTCTCTTGAATGATCGCCAAAAAATTCACTACGAAATATGCCACTTTATGAATGTTTTCGGTTCTATGTCTACTACAACTTGGACCTAGGTGTCCGAAGATCGCCGAATAGCTCATCATAGACTTGACTCATACCTGAGGCAGAGTAGGATCGAGAAAGTAAGGGTTGGAAGTAATCTTCACCTTTCCCCATCCCAGATCCATGACCACGATGGACTGTGATTCCACCAATCACAATCAGTTCACTCAAGTTGGACAACGATATGCGTGTCAACTCTGCCTCGATAGACGCCCATGCCATATCATACAAAATGTTGACTGCAGATACTATCGCCTTGTCTCCTGAATCAAGACCCTTAATACGGGATTGGAATTCCTTTTCGATGGGACTCCCACTAGATCCAAGGGGTGGGGTTTGTGTCAAGGCTCGAGTCACAAGGGAATTATCAATACTCGTCCCATCCTGCCCAGCTCGTTCAATGATACCCAACTGACCCTCCTTGGATATTCCAATACTGGGACCGAAGACTAGGAGTAACTTACCCCCCTGAGGACTGTGGTTGACAAAGTCGGACAGTCCACCTGTCGACGTCGACAGGGGAACCCCGGCTTGTCCGGGGATATGGAAGACACCGACATCAGTGCTCATCAACTTTGCCTGTAGGGATGGGATTAGACTAGATGGTGTAAAGTTCAGTTCATCACCATCCATCGACGAACCGATGACAGTATTGTATGGGAAGAATCCTCGTTTACGTAGGATCGAGGAGACACGTAGGGTAATTACCGAGCTTGCCAAGGTACCTGGAAAATACAGATTCCTAGTATTGTCGTAAAGTTCCGCCGTGGGTAATGCGTTCACACCCATGACGTTCGTCGTGAAGGCAATCATGGGTGTAAGGATCCTTGCCGATCGAGCTGACATAAGAAAGTCATACCCATTTTCAACATACAGATCGTTGGACTTTGTCGTCTGCAATGATAAGGCGTTCTTGGAGTGTGATACCTTATGATGGACACTCACAAAGCAATGGACGTGAGAGATCGTCAGAAGAAGTGTTCCAAGAGAAATATCAGAGACTTTCATCGTCGAAGAGGGTAAATTGGAATGGTACGATGGACTGCTGCAGTGTCTTGACGCCATGAGAAGCCGTGGTCGGGATGGTCTATCTGACACCGTCCACGTCACAACACGAGCAATCTTTGGCGGTGTACCCCTCAATCGAAGTGGTCATGCACCGAAATCTCGCGTGCCCCACTACCGCGTTGAATAGGAAGTAATGAAAAATCGTAGTAACAGCAAATTCAAACGGGTTTGATGTCCAGAAGTCTAAAGACTTAAGTCTACGTTTAGCATACGATCTATCCCGAACCCCGCCTGGAAAAACGAGCTACCATAGGGCGGCCGAGGCTTCAAAGAATTTAGTCAAGGCTCACTGTTCCAGACAAGCATCCGACCAGGGTGAAAAGTCCGAAGGCGGAAATGAAAAGAAGTTGGAAGCGGTCACTGTCAAGGCCGAAGGCGAAATCCTCGGTAACAATATCGCTTCGGATAGCAGACTTGTCGATGTTGGACTTGGCAGATCCAGTCAAGAAAGCAGGAAGAGTGGCTCGTTGCTTACGTTCGAGTTCAGTCAAACCATCCTCATACACGAAAACTTGTGCTTGACCAGGGGCGAGTCTCTTCTTGGCAGCCTCCTTGTAGTCGAAGCTTGGTGGAGGAGCAGTGTTGATGGTAGGGTGAAGGAAGACGGGTTCACCCTTCTTGCCTCCACCACTGATTTTTCCAAGACGGAAGCTCTCCGTCTTGGCGGCGAACGATGGGTATCCCTTGCTGGAAGGAGTAGCCTAGAAACGACACATCTGAGTCGCAAGGACGGAAAACACCTGCACATTAAGCATCACAAAAATTTACAGTATCATCGAAACTTACAGCCTTGGCAACAGGGGCAGCCTTCTTGGCAACAGGGGCAGCCTTCTTGGCAACCGGGGCAGCCTTCTTGGCAACCGGGGCGACCTTCTTCGCGACGGGGGCGACCTTTTTCGCGACGGGGGCAGCCTTCTTGGCCGGAGCAGCCTTCACAGCCACCTTAGCGACGGGGGCCTTCTTCGCCGCAACAGGCTTGCCTACCGCTCGGGTAGCAAAAAGCGGTTGGTTGAAGGCGGTGGCGGAAGCCAAGATCAAAGCAAGAACGGCGGTGGTCTTCATTGTCAATTTTGATTTCTATTCACGCAATATGGACCAAAAGCCGACGATGGCTGCGTTGGGACTTTCGCAGAGTCCTACAGCGTGCGTTGTTGAAAATTGAAGCAGAAAGATCGCCACTTGCAACTCCGACTCCTTGGACTAAATCGTGGAATCAGTGGTGACTGGGGATGTCTCGGAGACTCTGCTCGAAAGTATGTGAAAAAAATCGCACAGGATTTGCCTTCAAGTTGGGATCTCCAACGATCCTCGAGACACCCACCTGCGAAAGATGCGGGACGTTTCACGTTGACGTTCGTCATGGGCGCGTCGGAATTTGACAGTCTCATTGTCAAATCAATCTACTACTTAACCAAAGAAAAATGAAGTACACCGGTGTTCTAGCTGCCCTTGTTGTGGCCTCGGCCTCTGCCTTCGCCCCCATCGCCCAAACTGAGGTATGTGGGGAAAGTCGTTGTGATTTTTGACACGTCGTGTTACAATCGAATGATGGTGATAGTCCCAGGCAGCTTTCGTCGTCTTGACTGATACGAGTTCTCGTTATGCACCTTATTCTATTCACAGCGAACCACCACTGCATTGAACATGGACCGTCGTGCGGCCATGGGAGCCATTGCCGGTGCTGCTCTTGTGGCTGTCCCCGGTATGGCCTCGGCTGATGGTGCCGTTAGCACTGCTTCCATCCAACGTGCCAAGTTCACCTATGGATCACGAGTTGCTGCCTTGAAGGGTGCCGTAGCTGCTGGAGACTTCGGCGCTGTTGCCAACGAGAAAGCCGCTTTCATCCTTTTCAACTCTGGAGTTTACCCCAAGAACAAGGCCAAGAAGGCAGCCGCCATCGAAGGCACCAACTCCATCTTTGCTGCCATCCGTAGCAAGGACAAGGCCGCCTTGAAGTCTGCGTACGATTCTTACCTTGCTTCCAACGGAATCGGCGACTATGCCGAACTCAGTGCCTCGGGAGGCCAGGGATATTCATGTGACTATGACTACCGTGTCAAGACCAAGCAAGCGGCAATTTACGTTCGATAAACTTGAAAATATGGTGTCGGTAAGCGTTGGGACGCAATGGAACGAGAGCGAAATAGGTTGACAAGTCGATTCAGTTTTTCTCGGAATACATAGTTGCGCGAGTATTTCTATTACTATCTAGAAATCTCTGAATTTTCCCTGCAGGGGCCCATTCTTTTTAGTTTCAGTTTCCTTACGACATCCAGTTGGATTACAACGGGTAGGGGTTGCATTTCGATCTGTTCAATGTGCATCGAATTATTGACGTCCACTTGAACTAGAAGTACTACGGAACGATGTGTTCTATGCCGGTACCTAGATTATCCTTGGCATCCGCTGGAGCGTTGGCTGACAAAGGTATGATAGGCTCGGATCCATGTCGGTTTGACTGAGAATTCTCTTGCTAGTAGAGACGGATAGGGACCCAGTTCTCCATGGTCCGAATGCATAGGAAAACGCGGCG
>Ga0194115_10001723_pt1 | contig 27199 bp, 43 predicted proteins | sample TA2MahsurfametaG_3_FD_148656 | JGI IMG/M metagenome (GOLD analysis project Ga0194115, IMG submission 148656) | Freshwater microbial communities from Lake Tanganyika, Tanzania - TA2015002 Mahale S4 surface | ecosystem: Environmental > Aquatic > Freshwater > Lake | place: Tanzania: Lake... | reverse complement strand
ATGGAGCCCGCTGTCGGCTCTGCCCCGACGACCTGCGCGTTACAAAGGCGCTGCTCTGCTAGCTGAGCTAAGCGGGCAATTCCGACCATTCACGCCTGGTCGGCCAGCGTTGGCTCACTCCGCGGCTTCAGCGGAATCAGCGCTGTCGGACTCATCAGAGCCGGAGCAACCACCGAGCGTGGCGATGCTGAGCATTCCGATGAGGGTAAACAGTGCGATCTTCATATCGACTCCTTTTGCATCCTTGATGCGTGTTAGATCATACGTGTTGTATGAGCGGTTTATATCAACCAGAGGTCTAATTATTCTGGCCGCGGCACTTCCCCATCAAAGGAGACGAGGAGCTCCATCCTGTCTGTGTACTTGTTCCTCGTCCACTCCATAAATGTCTTGCGGCGAAAGTAGGACGTGAAGGCGGTGTGATTGTGCTGGCACCAGAGCTCCAGTGCCTCCATCACCTCTGCCTCGGTGAAGTAGAGATTGACGAGGTTGGTCTCTCTCACGATCCACCCGACAACATGACGATGAACGGCATCACGAAGGCGGCGATGGATCCGATGATGACCAAAGCAAACTCAATCTTTGAGCGGGTTTCGAAGTTGTCCATGATGATCTCCTAGAGGGGCCACTGATCCTTCAGTCGACTGAAGGTGCATGGTGTGTTGGTGTGAGAGTTAAAAAATTCATTTCCGAACTTCTTGACGCGTGGCACCTCATTCTTTACAAGGCAATTCCAGGTGCTCGCAGGGTAGGGATGCTCACCCATCTTCTTCGCGTGCTGATTGACCGCAAGCAGGCCGGAAAGGCCCGGATCCTCGCAGGCTGTCATTAGCGCAAACTTTCGCATGGAAGGGGAACGATTCTTCTTCAATTTCTATCTCCTTAATTGTGGTGGTGGACCGGGCAGGATTCAAACCTGCGACCCGTTGTATATAAGACAACTGCTCTAATCGCTGAGCTACCAGTCCGAATGATTCCGTTTTAGGAACGGTTTCCTGAAACCCTGGGGTTAGGACTTGGCATTCTGTTCAACTGAATTGCCTTTCTACTAGCGACATCACTGCTACGATCCAGTGTCGCTCCCAGTGTCGATCATATCGCCGGAATCATCAGCACAGCCCTCGCCGGTGTCAACAGGTTCCTTGATGATCCTGTCGGTATCACAAGCACCGAGGGAGGCGAGCCCAAGAAGCAGGGTGGCAATGGTCATGTTACGCATTATTGTCTCCTGTTGTCATTGCGCATTGTGCGCGGTTGTTGAAGTGGCCTCCCCGATTGGATTCAAACCAATGACCGCTCGCTTAGAAGGCGAGTGCTCTGTTCAACTGAGCTACGGGGAGAAGAAATGGTAGGCGGGGTGGGAGTTGAACCCACGACAAGTTGGATATAAGCCAACGACTCTAACCACTGAGCTACCCGCCTATAAGGGTGAGCGGTTCTTTATTGAGCCGATTTAATGGCATCGCATCTTGCCTAGCTAACTCTTTTATTGTAACCCAGTGCCTCGCGCTTTACACGAGATTTTATCGTGCTCGATCAGGTTCGCTTCCTCGCAGAAGCCCGATCAGCACGTCAAGCGTGGAAGGATTGCAACCCACAACCCGATTTGTCTCACGCCCATTCCGGAAAGCGACAGCCGTCGGCAGCGTCATGATGCCCAGGTGCGTCGCTGTCTCCATCGCGCCCTCGACATCGCAGTAGGCGAAGGTGATGTCATGATTCTCGAGCGCAGCGCGCTGCAGGTGGGGCCGCATGAGCCAGGTGCTGTCAGAGGTTGAGAACCCGAACATGACGATGGCTGCAGGATTGATCTGCAGGAAGTCCGCTGCTGTGGTGTCATTGATGGTGGTCACTGATGTTTCCTTGATTTAAGATGGGATTCCGACCAGCTCAGCAATACGTGATGCTGCAAAGAGCCGAAACCTGCTGGTGAGAAAGTGATGAGACCGCGTGGATTTGAACCACGTTTAACCCTGCTGGAATTGAACCAGCCAGCACCCCGTCGGGTGTGTCACCAGACTCAGTCTCTTTCAGGTGGCGGCCAGGGCTGGGATCGAACCAGCGACTAACGGATTAACAGTCCGGCATTCTACCACTGAATTACCTGGCCGTGAAGTGGAGCGGGCACCGAGATTCGAACTCGGTTATCCAGCTTGGAAGGCTGGTGCACAACCCATATGCCATGCCCGCAGAATGGCGCTTTCAGCTGGACTCGAACCAGCATAATCCAGTTACGGTACTTCGTTTAGGAAACGAAGCCGGTATGAAAGCGTTTTTTGTTTCAGCGATAACCTCGACTCGACTCTCTTATTATACCATGGGAGGATGGGATTTGCACGAGAAAATCGTGCTAGCTCTCACTTTTCTCGCTGCTGTATGACACATCGATCCGAGAGTACTCAGGAGAGGCAAGCTCGAGCTTCGGGACATTTCCCTCAAATCTGACAATTCCAAGCCTGATGCCGTCGGGATCTGCGGGATCAGATGAAGCGACCTTGAACTTGAGTCCACCCTGTCCGCCGACCAGGCAGAGCACAGGATGCATCGAGACCTTCAGTGTGTCCCAGAGAGTGCCGCATTCCGTCGCCATCTCGAGAACGTCATCACGTGAGGGCATGCCCTCCTCATCACCTGAATACTGCTTCGTTAGCTTCGAGATGATGCCACGCATCTTTGCGCGATCGATCCGCTTGTCTGAAATCTCTGCAATGTCACGAAGTTTCTTCGTTAGGGTGATGAGGCGCTCGGTGTCATCAGCGTAGTCAGAAAGCCCAGCGCTAAATCGCACTGTATCAGATCTGGATCTAAAGTACTTGACGCTAAACTGCTTCTCAACATCCTCTATTGAGACGATCAGGTCGGGCTCCTTCGTATTGCCTTCTCTACCGAACATTAGAATTCCTAGCGCCTCTCCCTTTCCGACGTTCTCATCTCCTCCTGCTGACTTATCAGTCAGCGCTAGCTGCTGCAATTCAGGCGGAATAATATATGTCTCTCCGACGCTTGGAAATTCTATTTTAGCGGCTCCTTCTTCGTTGGGAAGGTTCTTTATCATGGAGTCAAGAATCTCAGGATTATCCTTGATTGTCAGATATGCATTCAAGGCGATCTTTGCTGCACCCGGTGTAACTCGATCCTCGATTGCCTTGATTCTCATCATGATTGCATCATCAGCCTCTGTGGCTGACGTGTTGAGCGCATCTTGTGCGTTTATCTGATCTATGAATCCAAGGAGCTTTTCGCTCGAGAGAACGACGTTCGCTACGATCTCCTCGGGCTTCTTTTCGCCACGCTTTCGTTTTTGAGTAATGATGGGCGTGCCGACGATCGAGACGCTGTAGTTCTCGGTGAGCAGGATCTCTCTAATCGCTTGTCTTAGCATATTGTTTCGCATGCCTTGATAACTATCATCACGCATGTTGCAACTTCCTCAGGCTCGTGCTATGCCTGTTGCATCTGCTGTCCTGCACCGTGGCACGACCATCGTGCACATCAAGTATGAGAACGGGCTCTCCTGACAGGAATCCGGGATCAGCTGGTCCGTAGATGTCGTAGAAGCTGATCATGTCCTGCGTCAGTCGGACCAGATCCCCAGCACGAAAATTAGGCAGTAGGGACCGTGACTTCATAGCCCCGCTCCTTCAGCTGCGACAGCGCAAAATCGGCCTCGACGGTGAGTCCGTACTTCTCACTGGTCGTCTCCTTAAACTTGCCGAGGACAAGCAGCAGGTCATCAGGGCGCGTCAGGTTCCGCTCTCGGAGCAGTGCCTGGATGTTGTGCAGAAGCCCAACAGGCTCGATCCGCTTAGCAATGCTGCTGCCAAAGTCCTCACAGAGCGCCCGCATGATCCATTCCGTGATCAGGGGCTCCGAGCGGGGCGTCACACCGCCGATCCCGCGGTGCTTGAAGTACTTCATGATCCGGCTGCCCATGAAGGGCGAGACGTTGTTCTTCACGTCAAGCAGGCGGGCAGCCTCGATCTCCTTGAATCTGCTGTTGACGAAGATGTGGTCCCGGGTGATCCCGACACAGGCATTCGTGAAGTCAAAGCGCTGCAGCTGCTCCTCCATGGGCAGGATCAGATTCTCGCTGTCAACAAGCTGGATGCGCATGTTCTGGTTGTGGATCTCGAGCGCATTTCCACCAAAGGAGCGGAAGCTGGACTTGAGATTGTGCCTGTGCGATTCTGCCTTTGCGGGGTCATCAAAGAAGATGTCAATGTCACCCGCAGGGAATCTATCAAGCGGTCCACGATCACCCGTCAGGTAGGCACCGATCGCGTCGCCACGCATCAGCGCGCGTCCGAACCCGCCAGCGATGTAGCAGCCATCGCCCAGAAGGGCGGAGATGAGACCTGGCTCAATCAGGATCTGCTGTAGCAGCGCGCGCTCGGGATGTGCGTCGATGACGTCGTTGAGGTTGAGCCGCTCGTATTGGTCGTTCACGTTGCCTCCTGCGATCATCATACCACCGCGGTGATCGATCGCACGACAATCTTACAGCGAGCAGCTAATCCTTTACAACGTAGATCGGGTGGCTCTCACAGTCCCTAATCATGTGTCTAAGGCGTGCGATGACGGCATCCTCGTCTGCCGCTTGATCACGCTCATCGACCGAGAAGATCGAGCTATCACGAATCACGCTGGTGGGCCGCGACGGATCGCTAACATATGACACAACTCCAACACTGAAGGCTGAAGTTCCATCAACCCTAATGGTCTTCACTATTCCAAACCTACGCATTACTGCAAGCTCTCACTTGATCTCTTCGACCGACTGCTCTATGGCGTCGCTCCAGTCGGTGCGCAGCTTGATGAGCGGGTTGAAGCTCGCCTTTTTGCGCTCGAGAACGAGCGTGCTCTGCGGCCTCTGAAGCACAGCCTCCACTTCGAGACCCTCGAAGTCGATCTCAGTTTTCTGTCTATAGGTGACCTTGCGATCATCTTCTTGCTTCGCATCCTGTGCATGAGCTCTATCTGTAGGCAGCAGCATCAAAAGCGCAAGTGCAAGTCTTGAAATCTTCACTTTAGACATCCACCATCAGATCTTTAACGAGAGATTCGACAAGATGCACCTTTCCTTCGTGCAACACCTCGATGACTGCAATTCTGTTCTTTGAAGGCGGCCCTGCGTCAAGGCTGTGTGTGACGCTGGTCAGCCTGATCTCCTTAACCACTCCTCTTAGCTTTCCGTTGTAGGCGTGAAAGACCTTGTCACCGACCTTAATCATGTTTTCCTCGCAATCCTTTATATTACTATGTATTTCAGATGTTTAGGTAATTTTCACTATCTTGCTACGTCCTCTTGTTGCGGAAGTCTCCGAAGATCCATGTGTCGAAAGGGAAGGATTCTGGCAGTCTTTGCTCCCTTGTTGATGAGGACCTCGCAGTATCCCTGCCCGTAGATTCCAACAACGATGCCTAAGTTTTCTCCCGGTGTAAGAACGATATCGCCCTCACTAATCGGGTCAAACTTCGTTGACATTTACTCGCCGAGTGAATGCCTCATCAAGCAGCTTCACAACCTGATCTGATGGCATGCTTTCTCCCTTGATTTTCTCAAAAATCCCAATCGCGACCTCCACTCCTTGATCATATCCTGCAATAAAGGGTGCCTGCGTCTGATAGTGAATCAGAGTTGCAGATATGACCTGGATCTGTCTCTTTTGTTGCTCAATATGGTCAATCAAAAATTCGAGCAAAGATGCTATGTCATTTGGGCCTGCGCTCTCATATCCAGATATCCTACGTGCAACATTGACTGCCTCTCTAAGGTTCTTGCGCTCCTCGATCTCCTGACGCATGTATACACTCAGATCAAGCACCTCCTGGTAGGCATCAACTAGCGGGTCCCTGCCGTTGTGTGATCGTAGCGGGATCCCATACTTTACCTTTCCAAGATTGTCACGATCTGCCATGTCCTTGATGACAAGGGGCCACACGTCGGGCTTGTCACTCTTTGGATCTGGCTGCGCAAAGAGCGCTGGGCTCTTCTCTCCTTTCGTGAGATCTCGCTCTCTCTTCTTCTTTCCCATCAAATCTCCTGCATAATACTACAGCTGGTAGGGCAAAGTTTCAATCTAGTCGCAGTTCTCGCCTAAAATATATGCCTGCCACCGACCGATAATGCCAAACATCTTCTCGAGATCTGATTTAAAGACGAGCAGATCATCAAGGTCATCGGGAAGGTCGTAGTCTGTCAGGCTACGCAAGGCACTGACTGTTGTGTCAAATGGGTACACTGCCTCCATCATGCGGTTGTAGGATACCTCACATGCGAGTCCGATCTGCTGAAGATCACCGCTGTATTGATTTGCAGCGCTCAGCGTGGGCCCTCCAAAAACACCAACACAGCTGTCAAGCCACTTGTCAGTGAGCTCTCGGATGCCTCGATATGCGCTATCCTTGATGGGCAGGATGATGCAGTCCTTTTGAAACTGGATGCAGGCGTGGCCCCCCGACTGGTGCTCTATGCTGCACCAGGCATCAGGATCACGAAATGAACCATAGGGACTGCTGGTTGTAAGCACCAGAATCGGAAGTTTGATGCCTTCATCCCAGGTTGTGACGCGTCTGGCGTGCATGCTCTACCTCCTCAAGGTTGACAAGCCGATAAAATCGGTCCCATGCGACGTTGAAGTGCCCAGGAATTGTCCTGTCGCGACTGTGGATGTGCCCGTGGACGACAAGCTCTGGCTCGAGCCGCTCAAAGATCTGCATCGTGTCAGGATTCATCGAGGTCGCAGGCTTGTGGATGAAGAGCATCCTGTTTAGGAGCATCCAGCTTGTGACCGTCTCGAATCCAGCCTCGATGTACCACTGATCTGCCTGATGATCGTGGTTACCGCGGATGAGGATCTTGTTGCCCTTTAGACTGCCGATGATCTCCCGTAGCTCGTCCTTCCTGGGGCCTAGCCCAGCAGATAGATCTCCGACGACGATGACACGATCATCAGCCTCGACAACATCGTTCCAGGCTCTGATAATCACCTCATTCATGTGATCGACAGTCTCCTGCGGTCGACCGCAGTAGGCGATGATGTTTGTGTGGAATAGGTGCAGGTCCGATGTAAGCCAGGTTCTCACCTTGCCTCCTACAAACATTATACCACACAGCGTATGCTTTACACGCGCACTGCGTACTGGTCGATCTTCCTGATTTTGCTGGTTGTTATCCTATCAGTCGCACACATCTCAAGGCAGATCTTGGCGACAAGGAGCGACTCGTATAGTCTATCGGAGAATCTTGCACTCCGTGCGTTTAGAAGTGTAACCACGGGGCACCATTACTTCCTCGCCCCGGGGGCGATAAAAGGGTTATCTCCAGAAACAGCCACTGCCTGTGAATCTTTCATACATGTCATCTTGAGTGCCTCCCTTTTATAAATAGGAAGTCGGATCACTTCTTGACAGCTGATTTTGGATGAACCCCTCGGTATTTTTCCATTGCCCACATGACACCGGGCATCAGATACCGGTGCAGCTGGCATTCAGGAACCTTGCTGAATGGCACCCAGACAGCCTCGTCATGCTCTTTAATGCCGTTCTCAGGATTTGGCTTGATCTTAGCATCAGGGCAAAGCGTCTCAGCAACATACAGGTGCACGTTCTTTCTTACACGTCCTGAGTTTCTGTCAATGCTTCTGCACATGTATTTGTCAGATGCAAGCATGACGGCTACAGTCTCCGACGCGAGCATCTTAGATCCCATGGGCAGAAGTGTGTAATCTGCCTCTTGAAAAAGCTCGTCTGCAGCACAGAGCAGAATCGGATCCACCTTCTCGGCAGAATCAAAGTGAATCGGTTCGATGTGGCCCTTTGGCAGATCAAACTTTTTTCCAATCCGGAGCATGAGGACGCAGGGCCCACGCTTCGGATCATCTCGAATTACGACTACTCCGGCTGATACTTCTGGTTGTCTGTCATTGCCTTGCATAATCATCCTCGAGCCTGACGACATCGTCCAGCTCGGGAGTTGAAACCTCGACGAGGACGACAGGGACTTCACGCGCCCCAAATCTATGTATCGTCCCGGGTGACACGTGGAAAACTTCTCCCCTGTCAAGGGTCCTTTCTGCGAATCCGCCTGCACCGTCTGCTGTCTCAAGGATAAGCCTTCCCTCGAGGACTCTGATCGTCTCCGTCTTCACATTATGATACTGTCTGCTAAGCCGGAATCCTGCATTGATGTGCAGGAACTTTCCCACGTACTTGTCTGTCTCAGCCCAGATCTCCTCATAGCCCCAGGGCTTCTTGATCAGGCGCACGCTCATAGCCGCACCGCCTTGACGAGATCAGATGAGGACTGGATCTTTCCACCCCCGACACCAAACATCACCTTGCAGCCGATCTGCTCGCACAGGTCGAACTCAGGAACGTTTTCGGCGCTGTCGCGGTCTCCACCCTTTGTGAAGAAGACCGGACGCAGGATCTCGAGCGCGCCCGTTACGAACTGCGTGCCATCATCCCAGAGGACGACGGCGTCGACGCCGGCAACACCCGCGATGATCTCAGCACGCTCCAGCTCTGGCATGAATGCAAAGCCTTTCTTTCTTTTGAGGAATCCGTCGCCGTTGACAATGATGACAAGCGGCAGCTTGTTGTTGTGTGCGAGCGTGGCAGACTCCTGCAGGCATCGAAGATGTCCAACGTGCATCGGGTCAAAGCCCCCAGAGGTTGTGACACATGTCCTAAACTTTGGCATCGCCAGGAGCTCATTCGGATGTGAGTAGATTTTGGTGATCATACATCACATTATCGAGCAGATCACAACAGTTAAAGGCCGTTCTCCATCTCGACGTTCACACGCTGCTTCAGCAGATAGACGAAGCTCTCGATCTTGTTGGCGTGTGCCGAGAGCATGTCATTGAGCCCGAGCGAAAGCGCGCCGCAGTCCTCGAGGCACCTGAACTGCTCCTCGATGAACTGAATGATGTCATTCACCATGCAGAGGCCCGCTGCTGCGATCGCGGTAGGCGAGATCATGGAAGGTGATGGGTAGGCACACACGATCTGCGTGGCGGCGGCAAGCTGCTCCTTTGGGCAGGAGAGCTCCATGCCTACCTGCGCGATGCCCTTCTCGATCACGCCGTCAATCTGCTCGCTGTAGAACTCGTACATCTTCGGATACAGGTTGACGTGATCGCCAGAGAATGAGACGCCCCGTGTTGCGTGATGTGCGGAGTGGAACCAGACGTAAGCAGCGCGGAGATAAGCGATGTAAGAAAAGTAGAACTCTCGGAGCTTTTGGTCCTGCTCACCGCCGGGTGCAACCTTGATGATGATGTTATCTTGCATGATTCCTACATATCTCCCTAGGATTGAACCTGCCAGCTGAAGATGCGCATTGGCGTATCACACTTGTCAGCGGGAACGCCGGCTGCCTGCAGCTCCTTCTCGCGGCCTGGAAGAACATCGGCCCATCCAACCCAGCCCTCGTCCAGCGATGTGGTCTCTATGACCCTGACACGCAGCAAGACACTGCAGGGCGCCATGACAGATAGGAGGGCGCCCGCTGCCGGTGTGCGCCTGATGACCACGACCTCAGATCTGACGTGATCCGCCGCGGGCGGCAGGGGACGCGCGCCGCTACGCTTGATGATTGTTGACATTTCCTTCCTGCAGCTCCGCTGCTAGTTCAAGCTTTTGTGACCTTGTGAGCCTCTTTATTCTCACCTCCTCACGAAGGGCAGCGCTCCTGCTCTCCGCCTCCTGGGCACAGATCAGATTCACCGGCCGCCGAGATCGAGTGTACCGCGCGCCACGAGGGCTCCCGTTGTGCTCAGCGACTCGCCGGGCGAGGTCAGTGGTCACACCCGTGTACAGCGTGCCGTCGCAGCACTCGACCATATAAACGAACCATCGCTGCACAGCGCGCGGTGCGACCTGTTGCGCGTCGGCCTGCGCGGTGCAGTTCACATCATCGTGCTCTGTGCTCATCTCTCACGTCATCTGGCTGCGTGCTAGAACGTCCGCGTTACGCGGAGCGGAATGTTTGAGATTGTGCTGTTTAGGCGCGGCGTCATGACCAGGGGCCTTCCGATCGGATTTTTGCTGCTGGCGATGTAATCAGCGAGCGCATCATCGAACGGACCGAAGGGGCCTGCACCGTCGACCGCCTCGATCTCAGCCTCGTCAAGCGAGATCACGGTGATTCCCTGCTCGGTGACAGCATCAGTGGGTGCGTCGATCGCGGCGACCGCGATCACCTCGGGGAGCGCCGCGCCGCCGTAGGTCTTGTAATTGCCCTTGAAGGACCACGAGATCTCAGTGACCGGGACGTAGGCGAGCTTGTTGGCGGCGCCCGCCGCGGTCCCGAGCGCGACAGCTGCCCAGTGTGTGGCGGTCGACACGTCGGTTGCAGCCTGCGTGGGCGCACGCTTCAGGGTCACCGGAATCAGCGCGTAGTCGCCGCCGACCATCCTGATCTTGAAGTTATCGCGACCCGCAACGCTGTTGGCTGTCTTCTCAAGCTCGGCACGGACCTCGCGCTGCCGCTCGACGCCCGAGCCGTCGAGGTAGATGTTCTCAAGCGTGAAGGGCAGGTCCTGCCGCGTGTTCTCGGTCACGCCCGGAATGAGCGGTGCGTTTGCAAGCGAGAAACCGGAGATCCGCGCGCGCGCGCCGGTGGGTGCAGCGCCGGGCGCAGCAGCAGCACCCGGAATGTCGAACGTGATCATGCCCGTGTCGAGCGCGCGGGTCACGAGAGAGAACTTATCGAGAACTTATCACCCGACTTCAGCACGAAGGTGGTCGGCTGCCCCCAGTCGTCGACGACCCGCCTGGATTCATCAGGTGTAAGCGTGGGTGCAACATCTGCGCTCACGCCGGGCGCAGGACCGGGCTCCGCCTGGGCGCTGATTGTGATCAGCGCGGCGCTGTAATCGCGCTTGAAATCGACGACGATCGCGCCCTCGGGATCTGCCGTGTAGGCCTTAAACTGCTTGCCCGGTGAGAAGATCAGCTTCGAATTCTTGGGGATCACGCCGCCCTTGCGCTCGATGCCGAGCAAGCCCGCGGGCGAGATCGCGCCCATCCGGATGAGCGCCTTCACGGTCGGGTCCTCCGGAAGGATGTCGCCGCCCACATTGAAGCCGATCTCCTTCGCGGCGGCGAGCCAGGTCTGCTCTTCTCCATGTGTGGCGACCCAGGCGAAGCGCAGGAAGTCGAGGAGGCCGGCGTCATTGCCTGCGAACTCGCGGCCCTCGATCGTGGTGCCATTCCAGGCCTGCGTCTGTCCGTCTTCGTTAGCAGTGACCGCTTTCAGAGCGTCTGTGATGTCTGTCTGATAACTCTTATAGCAGTATGGGTCATCGGCGTTTTTAGCACGTCCCGTGATTGCATCGCGCATCGCCTCGAGTGAGGCAGCGCCTCCTATTAGGGACCCGTGCCGCTCGAGGAAGTCCTTCAGATCAGCTGCTTGCTCATTGGATGATCTTTCCCTGGTCTCGCCGCCGCCCGCGCCGCCGCCGGCGGCGGCCTTTTTTTCTTTTTCTTCTTCGGCAAGTTGCGCAGCTATTTTTTTGTCTAAAGCACTAATCTGATTAGCAAGAAGGCCAACAGTGCCTTCTGTTCCAAAAGTCGTAATCATCAACCTGTTTATCACAAATGCGATGTAGTAAATTGACGGAAGCGCACTTTTTTCGCTTTTATTTATGATCTTGTTGTTAGATATTCTGACATAACTGTTTGTGCCTCCGCACAGCATGACAACACGAGCATCAGCGAGAGCAGCATGCTTTTTGGACTCTTCATCTAGCTTGACAACTCCAGCTAAGATTTTTTCATAGACTTTAAAGTTTGGGCTTGTATCTCGTGGCTTGGATTCACTGTCAAGCTTTTTTAAGTCAAATCCAATATCTGCAAATGAGCTTAATCTGACAGAGTTTTTATCGCTTAGCCCATTGATAAATTCTGCAGCATCAGCTATCTCTTTCCCGTCTGAGTTGAGACTATCGCCAGCTGTTACAGATTTGTAGTACCCAGTCGTACTTGGCTCTCTCTCAGATCCTATTGCCGGAGAAGATATGTCGTCAAGGAGAATATCGAGAATTTTTTCCTTAAAAGAATCAATTTCGAATGGCTCAAGTTTAAGAAGCTTGTTAACGTCAGACATTTCATCTCCACTTGGAGCTGATCAAGTCCTGTGCAAGCGCCTCTCTGATGAGTGCCCTCAATCTCAAATGCGACTCTTGCCGAATACCCGATCCACCTGACGTAGAGACTGCCATTGCAGCAACAAGCTTTGTGTGATAAGCAAGTATGTTTTGGTGAATCATTTCCCACTTGTCAGCTGCTGTCGTTATTAAAATTTCAGGTGGAGGCATAATACTTGCTTCATCACCAAAAACCGAAGGCGTGCTATAGACTGAGACTATTTTGTTTGCAATCTCAAGTGCTTGCCCTGCCTTTATTTTTAGGTCCCTTTCTTGCGAGCATGCTGTAAAGAAGTTCTCATACTCAGCAGCAATTGCCTCGTCTGCAAATCTAACAATGTACAAGTCGCTGGACCAGTCTGTCATCTTGTAGTCGAGGACGAGAACAAGCATGAGAAATAAAGTTCTCGTACGAAATACAAACTCTGCAGCATTTTTTGCAAGGTCTTTTCCTAGCTCTTTTGCTTGCGTTGTTGTGACCGCTTTCCACCTGGTCTTAAATTCTCTGGTGAGATTTCTTATGACAATAGATGCTGTACCCGTAGGGACATTTGCAGCCTGCTTAACAGCAGCTATCGGCTTGCTGAGTGGGCTGCCATCACCTGACTCATCAATTGCTTTGTTCATTAAAATAGCCCATTCATCCGGAGACTTAGACGCAAGATTGGTATCAAGATCAGCTGAGATCTCGCGCTGTGCTGTATCAAGTGTGCGCTGGAATGCATCATTTGCAGTAGAAGTTTTTGTAATAAATCCCGAAGTTGCGTCTTTGAGACCTTCTAGATACTTTTCTACGCTTACGAGACGTGTCTGTCCAGTATCATAATCAGTGCATTCAAGAGTAGGTTTGTATACCACCATGCCTAGATTATCTCCAGGAGCTGTACTGCCTGCAGGATTTAATTGAAGATCTCGGTAGACTTTTACATCCCGAAGTGAACCTGGAAAGCTATTTCCGTCGAGGTCGACCATCATAAATCCGACGTCCCTATACGATGCCGAGATGTCGGATCTAGAAAATCCATCCCTAATGAGAGCGTCTATCTTTTCAAAGATTTCATCAGCTGACTGGAGAGCCCTTTTTGGGGATCCAATAGACATCACTGTCTTGAGAGATTTACTCAGGTCATCTATCTGAGATGCCCAAGGGGAAAGTATGCCTCTAATGACTTCAATTCTCTGAACTGAATTCAAAGATTCATCTTCAAATGCAGCCTTTAGTGAATTTTTTACAACTTCTTTATCAAGCACAGTGACAGAACCATCTGGAAATATCGTTTGGTAATAGCTTTCAAGATCTAAAATTAATGACTGAATTATGGATGAATCAGGTTCTCTAGGGCTAATCAGATCAGCTCTTGCTTTTCTAACAGCTTGCTTTATTGCTTCGTCTTTGATGCTTTGTGTGTACTCTGCAATCGTATTGCTGTCGAATATCGCAGACGCGTTTTTTTTGATGAAACTCTTGAGCTCAGCTTCATCGAGTAAATTAGCTCCCGTCTCTTCAGCAACTGATTTAATCTTTTTGAGTATTCCATCTAGAAGAGATCCTTCTGTTATTTGTGGGTCCCTTAGCATCTTAATAAACAATTTTTCTGCCAGATCACCTGGCAGGTTCATTATTTCATCTCCGAGGATTGGCTTGAGTACAGCTGCTAGCTCGGGAGAAATCGACTCATTCAAAACATTCATTAGACTGTATCTAAATCTCTTTGAGGCTTTTGGTGTAAAATTCTCAAATACAGGTATCCTGGAACGATCTACAGGAACTGTGCCTGATGCTGGAGGTGTTACTTTTTGACTACTAAGATAGTCTTCAACTACACCTTTCTCATACGCATACTCTATAAGCTCGATTACACCGGGCGCTGCTAGAAGGAGTTTCCCGCCAAACTCTTTGTACTCATCACCGAAGTATCCTCTTGTTGTGTAGATCTCTGCAACTGTAATAAGGGCATTAATTCCTCTGTTCAAAGCGTCAATTTCCCAATTAGGGGGAACAACAAGTCCAGCAGCAGCTATTTGATACAAGGGATATTTGCTATCACTGTCTTTTTCAATCGCTTCTGCAGCCAGAGCGCCTAATCCTTCTAGGTCTTCGGTGTTGGCGTTCAACAATCCAGCAGATAGAGATGCACCAAGCGCCTTTTTAGATTCGAACCACGTCCGAACTTGATCAAACTTTTCTTCAAAAGCTTGTTTAACTTCATCAGCCGTTTGAGCGGCGGCCTCTGGGAGGGGTGGCGCATCAACAATTTTTGCTGTTCCAATTTGTTCTCCTTGTTCACCTACGAATCTAAAGCCTCTTGACTCCAGGTATTCCTGTGCAAGTGACTTTTCTGGAGGAGACTCTTCCAGAAGAAGATTTCGTAAAGAGAGCCTATTTTTCCGCATTTTGAAACCTCATCTTTCTTAAATATAACGAACTATATCACTTTTCTGAGCTGCTGTATCTAAGCGCATTAAACGCATCAAAAAGACTATTAACCTGCTGCAGATCTTTTACAGCATTCATTTTAACGCTTGTTTCAAGCTTTTCAAATTCTTCTAATGTCATCTCCTTATCCCAGAAAGGTATGATTTTTGAAAGTGCAGAGAGTATCTCTGCTTTCTGGCCGGGATTCATAGCTTCTGCTTGCTCAATAGAGGAAATAAAATCAACGAACAAGCTACCAATGTTAACGAAGAGCTCTCTTGAGATTCCTTTGAGAAGAAGGTCTTTTGCAGACCCGGCAGGCAAGATGGCAGCAATCTCTGGCGTTAAAACTTGAAATATAGTCTGTATGATGCTAACGATCAATCTAGCTAAGCACCAGGCTGCTGTTTCAGCCTCTCCTTTTTTAGCAAAATAAATGACCCCGTAACCAAGGGGTATGAGCTGAGTGATTCCGTTCTCAAATACGGTAAGAACAGCATTTAGAAATCGTCCTGCTAGGCTCCCGATAGCAGCGCCAGGAGGGCCTCCGACAGATGCGCCAACAGCACCAAGAATTACGGGCAGAAAAGACTGTGCTATCTGTGCACCGGCGAGAGAAAGTCCGATCTTTAAAGAGTCTGCCATGGCTAATTTGCATGCCATGTTTATGTCTGGATTCATATCTGCAAATGCTAGCTCAATTTTCTCCAGTGTTGTGTCAGCCACGCATTCAAATTTTGCTGCAGATTTGCGTCCCGATTCTGTATAGACCTTGTTTGGTGGCAATGTTGTGCGCAGGTCGATAATGGCCAAGCCTGTCGTAGAAAGCCGAGTTGCATCTTCTAGATAGTCAGATTCAGACATCGTAGCCTTAAGTGAGCCCACCATTTTTTCATTGAGCCTGCTTGAAAGTCGCCATTCTGGCCTGATCTTTATTTCATCTTCTTCTTTAACAAAGACGTCAGAAAAATTAGCAGCAGTAAGCGAGATAACGGGCGATGTAACATCAATAAGTGAGAAATTATTCTTATTCCATTCAAATACTTGCATATTTTTCTCACGAAGCGTCTCAAGAGTATCGTTAATTGTCGAGTAAATGAAGGCCAGACCGACTGGAGCGGCCCCTGCGCCTATTTTAATTCCAATAATTTCCGCTTCAGGCGGTTTTGACCAGTGCTTAAATAGCTTTATATCAGCCTTATTTCCAGCCATAACTTCTTCAAAATTTTCCTTCTCCTGTTCCGACATCTCCGCATATGTCTTGGGAGGTCTCACTAGAACAGCTTTGCCGAGAAATTTTGTGTAATCTGCTGTAGTTAGCGAATCTATCGCTTCATCATAATCAAGATATGATCCGAAATTCATCCTGAATCCTTCTTCCGTTTCCGGCGGACCCGAGGGGATGGTCCAGCTCTCAGATTTCTGCTGGAGGATGTCATCTATTTTCTTTTTTTGGAAATCATCAATAGCCGATAGTTGTGACATGCCTGTCGTAAAAAGCGAAGATTCACTACCGAAATCTTTCACAAGAGCTGGGCGTATGTCTGCTACGAGCGCTCTTCTCCTTCTAATTTGAATTCTTATTTTTTCCATGACTTCTTGTGTAATACCGGTCAACTGCCAGCTCTTTCCGTTGTGTGACCTTGCAACTTCAGAAACTCCGCCGTCTTTTATAGAATATAGAAGAAAATCAATGAATGCGTTGTTATCACTCTGAATTAAAGCAGTTGCTGCTGCTGCGATCCAGTATGGATCGTATTCAATATCGTGCTTCACTGCAAGCAGAAGTAGACTTTCGAAGACACGCCTATCAGCTGACGTTTCATTAGATTCTCTTAGAAGATTCCTGATAATCAGCCTCAGGCGTTGCTCACTAACAATAATGTTTCTCATCAAACGTCCCTACGCATAACTATCCATGTCTACCTTGTATGCTCATCTGCCACACAGCTTGAGGCCCAGCTCTCAGGTTTGAGCTTGCACTCGAATCCAGCTGCCTTCGCGTAGCCTGCGACCTGGTCGGCCACACCATTGGACAGATTCTCCTTGCGCTGGCTCACGTCGAGATGGATCTCAATCCGTGCCTCTGGCAGCTCCTCCTGCAGCTCTAACCCAAGCACGATTGACATGTCAGCCTCTGCCATCAGCCGCACGCGGATCGAGCTCTGGAGCGGAATCTGCGCCCGGGTGCGGCTGAAGAAGTATCGCCCGCCACGTGCGAGGCCCTCATTGTAGAGCACGATCGCGGTCGCGTAGGTGCAGCACGCCCCGACGACGTTGCTATCACAGCCGATGAAGATCCGACCGCCTGCACTGACATGCTCCCGGATGGCCTGCGCGATCTCCTCACACGGGATGTGCGCGCCCGCCGCGGTGTGCCACACCAGCTCGCGCCAGCTCATGGCCCATCCTTGATCGCCACCTTGAATGCATCGGGAAATAGATCCTTGTGCTGCCCGTAGAACCTGCGCCAGTCGGCATCGAGGATGTAGGTCACCGCGTGATCGGTCTCGCTGCGGATCGCGCGGCCCACTGACTGGACGATCGTCTTCACTGTCTGCATCGGATACCACCAGGTCCAGCGGTGCATGCGCTTACGGACGAGCTTATCACCAAGGGATGGATAAGGAACCTTCATCAGGATCTGAAATCGGGCCAGATCATCTCGTAGATCGACACCTTCAGACATCGAAGGTGACACAAGGACAGTGGGTTCCTTCGAGGAGAGATGCTTCTTCAGCGCCTCCTCGCGGTCATGGCTGTCGTGGAAGATGAGCCGCTTGTCGCGGATGTTCTTCTTCAGGTAGTTCGCAACACGAAATGAGTGTGCGTGGATGATACCCTTCTCTCCCTTGTGCTCGCGAAGGATCTCCTTCACCGCCTGCACCATCTTAGGCAGAGTGTTTTCGATGTTGTCTGCCGACATGCTGCCGATCGGGAAGGGCATAATGGGCCGGTTCTCAGACGGGAACGGTGTCGGGATCGTCAGGCAGGCGCGCTGCGCCTCAGGGATGCCCAGGCTCTCTGAGAAGATGTCAGGTCGGATGATAGTGGCTGACATCAGCAGCGCGCGCTTCCCGAGTCGGAACAGCGTGTCCTCGGCGAAGGGTGAGACATCAATGGGCTTGAATGTGATCTTTGCACCAGAGCCGCCTACAGCAGGCAGGCTCTCGAACACCCAGTTGTCCGCGTTCTGCACCTGCAGGAACTTGATCACCTTGTCGACGTGCGACTTCAGCGCGGTGCACTTCTTGAGCAGATCAGCGTACTCCTTCTCGTGACCCTCGAGGCCCTTGAAGTCCTGGACATCGCGCTCCATCTCGAGGACGACCCGCTGTGCGTTCAGGAGGTAGACCTCCTTGATCCACTTTACAGCCTGCGCGTGAGTTGCAACCTCAGGCCACTCCAATCCGATCGCGTGTGCAGTGCGATCGGTGATGGCGAGCTCGATGAAGCGGCTCAGCTCGGGATCCGCATTATGTGCCTCATCCACGACCAGCAGATTGCGCTTGCTGATCTTGCCGCTGCCACCAGCAGACTCAGTCAGAGCGTAGGAGAAGTTCGTAACCGACTCAGGTGCCTCGAGGAAGGCCTTCTTCTCGTTCTTGTAGTTACAATTCGCGATGCAGGACTTGAAGAACCGAGATGACTTATCAGCAGCGCGCAGCATCTGCTGCCCCTCACTGCAGCTGATCTTCTTGTAGAAGCCGCAGGTGTAATTTGCTGAGGAGCGAATTGACTTCATGCAGCCCTTCTTGCCGCCGAAGTCATCGAGGTACTGTTCCTGCAGGATTTTCTGCGTCGTCAGGAACCAAGCACCCGGTGCCACCTCAGGCTTCTGATTTGGATCTGTCGAAACCCCGGGTGGATCATGCTCGTTCAGGTACCGTGCCACAGTGACAGCAATAGCAGACTTACCAACACCAGTGCCAAGATCAGCAATGACGAATCGCTTCCCATCTTCGACAAAAGACCTCAGGATAAAGTTGATTGCCTCAATCTGCTCAGCGCGAGGCTCCTTGAAGGGGAAGTACTGAACCCAGCTCTCTTGGGTAATGTTGCTCACTAGATCTCCGTAGGATTCCACCAGGTGGGTGCCGCGCTGTATTTCCACTTTGCGAGCCGCACCTTGTGCTTATTGTAATAGTTCCTATAAGATTGTACAGCGTCACCCACAACTTTGCAATCCTCAGGCATCGCAAGCGCAAATGGCGTGATGCCAACGGGATCATCGACACGACCCTCAAAGGTGGGTGGGATCACGCGATTGAGCCAGCGGTGGACCTCGAGGCTCTTATGCACCTTTCCGTAGCGCCTCGTGTATTCAGCGCAGAGCGCCAATCCGAGCCGGCTGTGCCACATGTAGTTGCCCCAGGCTCGTTGCGTCCATTGCGTGCAGGGATGATGCACATGGCTCATCTTCCAGGGTGGTTGCAGATCTTTGGGAACATTATCATACAGCCACACCTGGAGCTCTCGGGTCTTGAGCTTTGGTGCCCCCAGCATCCGTGCCCAGCTGAGCCAGTGTGCCGTGCAGAGCATTTGCCCGCTCTCAAGTATCATCTTCAAGTTGTGAGAATTACAATGCATCTGCGCTGCACGTTCGGGATCCTTGTCTAAAACAAAGATATTCATGCAAATTTCCACTCCATGTTACCTGCTGTTTTTCGTTTACCAAGACAACATTGACAAATGTTGCTTCCGCTGATACCCGTTATTTCTTCTGCTTTTTTAAGAGATTCATAAAGAATACCTGTTGTTAAACAAATAACTTTTTTCCTTTTGCCTGGGTGTGGTATACCTTTGCAATCTTTTCTTCCTTTAAGCTTTTCACTAAGCTTTTTCTTTGTAGATTCATTTGCGCTACAGCCGTCTCCGCCTAAAGTCATGTTATACCCAACATCTGGTTCAAATGTACGATACTTTTTAATAAAGTGCATTTCCCATTTATTAGCTTCGTCTAGCTTCGGTATGTTAGACATCAATATTTCACTTGACCAATCTTCAATGCCGTATGCGGCAATAGCCCTATGAAAATGATATTTTTGACGTATTTTAGATTCTTGACAGTGGTCTAACCAACGTTGTTCAATTGTTTTTGATGTTAGGCCGATATAGCTTTTATTGCTAGTTTTTGACGTGAAGCGGTAGATCAAGTACATGTTCATATGTATGTATGAACATTTTTATTGAACATCTATTAATCAAATAAATGTTCACATTTCCTCCATGCAAAACGAGCCTGCCAGAGGTGAATCAAGCAGACTCATCCTTGGTTTAAGCAGAAATCTGGATGATCTCGTACTGCGTGGTGCCCCTGGAGACGACCAGATCGATCACGTCGCCTGGTACTGCACCAAGCAGCACTTCGCCCAGCGGCGATGTGATGCTGACGCATCCGATGCTAATATCTGCCTCAGGCTCACCAACCAGCGTCACCCAGCGCTGCTTCTCTGTGCTGCAATCCTCGATCAGGACCTTGCTACCGAATCCTACGCGGTCTGTAGGCGGAGGCGCATCATTGATCTCATAGCTCTCAAGGACTTCAGTCAGATCAGAGATTCGCCGCTCCACCATCCTGCACTGCTCCTGTGCATGTAGGTATGATTCATTCTCCTCGAGTCGACCGTCCTCGCGTGCTTGAATAACGTCAGCCTGCACCTTCGTCAGGTCTTGCGTCTGCATCTTTCTCAGGCGCTCCTGTAGTCGAACTGCACCGGCTGGCGTGAGCAGGTTGTGCATTACTTCTCCAGAACCTCAAGAATGTTGTCGAGCTCAGTTCCATCGACGTTCTCACGCAACTTAACGATGCGGAGAGCCGCCTTGAATGCCTTTAGGTCGAGCTTATCTTTATAGTCCTCGAGAACCTCCTTGCGGTCCTCCTGCAGCAGCTTGATCTCGTTATCGATCTGAGTGATCTTCTCAACTAGCTCTCGAACGGTCTCAGAAATCATTGATTCATCTCCTTTTGTGGATCAACTATACTCTTCGTTTTTGTCCTTTACAATGAACTCTTGCCAGACGTTTCCTTCTTCATCCTCGTACTCGCCAAGTGTGACCTCGGGGTCCTCCTGGATAATAGCCTTTGTCTGCTCCAGAGCGTACATCATGTCCATGAAGTCCTCGATGTCAACCACGATCATCGTCCTCTCGAACTTGAGGTAAACCTGCTTTGTCTCTGCGTTGTATGCGCACTCATCCATTCTGGCACCCTGTGTGAATTGAGTTATCTGTAACTATTGGTGGGATGCCTTGCGTGACAGAAGAAGGTCGTAGACTCCAGACTGAAAGCGCGGATCAGAGGCGATGCGTTTTAGATCTGTATCAGTCGCTTCCACGCCATAGGCGTCGCAGACGCCCTTCGCAACCTTGTCAAGGGCTGATACGAGGACGTTGCGGGCAGTGGACAGGTTCATCTTGTGACCACTTTCAGTCATCTTCTCAGCGATGTCCTTGTAGCCTAGCCCGCCTTCAAAGTCGGTAAAGACAGAATAGCCATGCTGCGACTTGTGACCTTTGGGTTTTGCCATCACTCACCTCCCACGAAAAGGCGATTCTCAAAGACGCTATCATCAGGCACATCAGAGACACCAAACCGAAGACGAAGCACCTGCTCCTCACGTGGGGTCAGACGATCAAGGCACCGACTGATCGCATGCATGATCTTTTGTTGGTCGAGTGCCTCATCTGGGAGCTCAGCCTCGGGATCAGCGATTGTCTCAACCACCTTCTTGCCATCTGCATCGCCGATCATCTGGTCAAGTGACACAGTGGACCGAACCCCAGAGGAGGAAAGCACCTCCTTGACGGTGTCAGCGGAGACGCACATCATTGCACCGATCTCCTCATGGGTCGGCTTGGTCCCGAACTTGCCCTCATATTCCTCAACAAAGACCGAGATGTGCCAAGCTAGCGCGGTCATGTGCGCAGGAACGCGGATGTCAGAGGCAGTGTCAGTCACGTGACGGCGGACAGCCTGCTTGATCCACCAGGACGCGTAGGTCGAGAACTTGAAGCCGCGACGCCAGTCGAACCGGTCCACAGCTTTGATCAGTCCGACGTTCGATTCCTGGATCAAGTCCTCCAGGCTGCAGCCAGCGCGCTGGTGACGCTTGGCGATCGAGACAGCGAGCCGTAGATTTGATTCGATCATCTGGTCACGCGCGCGCCTGTCACCAGCCTCGATTCGCTGCGATAGGGTTACCTCCTCCTCACGGGTTAGAAGTCGGCCACGAGAGAGGTGATTGAAGTAAGCATTCATCGTATCAGCCATATTGTCTCCTTATGTAAAGATTATAACACAGGTCTCGTAATACGCACGCGTGGTCGCCAAGCGGCGACCACGACGTATTTTAGCGAAGCTCGATCTTACGAACTGTATCGCGTGTGTTCTGGTTGTAAGGGATCTTGACGTTTAAGATACCTGCTTCATAAGATGCATCAACAGACTCGGTGTTTGCATTCTTTGGCAGTGACCAGCTTCTACTGTAGCTCGCAAGAGAGATCTGTCGAGTTGAATATTCATATTCATCAGTCTTCTCTGCAGCACACTTCGCCTTTACTGTCAGTCGGCTCCCATTGACCTCAACGTCAATGTCTGATCGAGAGAAGCCGGGAAGGGATACCTGTAGTAAGATCTCCTTTCCATTGTGTCCGACATTGACCGGTGCATCAATCTCGTTGTGGTTTGTGAAAAAGATGTCAAACGGATCATTCCAAACAAAGCTCATATTTTCCTCCTGAGGAGGACTAGATTTAGACACCCATTTCATTGTAGTAACCACTCCGGCGCAAATTTTCTGCATAAATTTCACGATGCCCTCGAATCTCAAGCTCTCGCTGCACGTAGCTCAGCTCGACCTCAAAGAAGGAGGTATTACCATTGTTACGTCGTGCACGCTTAATCTGCTCCTTAAAATAGTTCTGCATGTGATCAAGCTCATGAACTTCAAGGATGGCAAGATCATCCATATTATTGACCTTCAACTCAATCTCCTGTAGGTTGTTGTTGAACACCTTTATATTAACGGGACAGGGCGACTTTTACAAATTAGAGCCTGCGAAGTTGAACGAAGCGTCCAAAGTGCGCGGAGATCGTGTCAGCGACCTCCTTGAATGGCTTCTTCAGTCGGACAGTGGAGACATAGACACCGCGAGCCTGCCGAATCTCGCTCATGTCGCTGATCTGCTTGCTGATTCTCAGAAAACCGAGACCAACCTCTAGATCTGAGCTATTTGAAGCGATAAGATGCGCTGTCATATGACAATTGGGCTTCCCTTGTAGGTGACATTTCTGCCGCCAACCTTCTCAATCTTGATGTGCTTCACGCCAGGCAGCTTCTTGACTAGCTTGCACAGATCGACAAGATTCTTGTACAGCGTTCCTTGCTTTGGCAAAAATTTGATGTAAAGATCGAGCACGGTGCCTGTGGCATGAGATCTCTCAACACGATCAGACTGACCTACAACAGCAACACTAGGCAGGCATCTTATTAAGAGCATTGTGTCGGGAACGTGCGCACTCTCAAGCATCTTGATAGAGACGTCAATCTTGACAAGCTTGCTTGTGAATGTCTTGTCTTCGTGAAGAGGATTCATCACTACTATGTATCACGTCAGTTGCCTTCTGTTTCGATGATTGAGCAGCCAGCTGTCAGCATCATTCCCGAGGCAGATGCAGCATTCCGAAGCGCGCATCGAACGACACGGGCTGGATCAATGATTCCCATCTCCAGCATGTCCCCATAGGCCTCCGTGTAAGCGTTATATCCGGCGCTGTCTGCGCCCTCCATCACTCGAGCCAGTACAATATCTGGTACGCCGCCGCTGTTCGCGACGATCTGTCGAAGAGGAGAGCAGCAGGCATGCTTGACAACATGGCGGCCCGCAGAGTCTGGTCCGGAGGATACCGCGACTGACAGGAAGAGGAGAGCAGCAGGCATGCTTGACAACATGGCGGCCCGCAGAGTCTGGTCCGGAGGATACCGCGACTGACAGTAACTTTGAGGCGCGCGCAAGTGCAACACCGCCTCCTGGCACTATCCCCTCGCGGAGAGCAGCCTGCGTCGCGTGGAGCGCGTCATCAACTCGATCCTTCCTCTCTCTGAGCTCAGCCTCAGTAGCGCCTCCAACACGGAGGACCGCAACCCCGCCAGACAGGAGAGCAAGACGCCGCTTGCAATGCTCTCTCTCACTTTCGTCAATTGCCTCTCGTGATCTAGCGCGAATCTCTGATATTCTATCTGCGTAGGTCGTCTGATCGCCTTTGGCACCTACAAGAATTGTCTCGCTCTTGCTGACTGCGACTTTGTCACAAGCACCAAGCTTGTCGAGTTGAGTTGATGAGAGTGATCCAGCGTCAGACGGACCAAAGACCACTGTTCCAAGCAGCGACGCGAGGTCCTGCGCGAAGTCGTATCTACTCTCTCCTAGTCCAGGCAGCCTCACGGCGCAAACGTTCAGTATGCCCTTGAGCCTGTTCACGACAAGCCCCTGTAGCGCCTCTCCGTCTACGTCCTCACAGATTATCAGAAGCGAGCGCTTTGCAGCAAGAATTCGCTCAAGAAACTGAGTGATGTCTCGAAGTGTGTCAAGTCGACCGTTCAGGATGAGGACAACAGGCTTCTCAAGCTCGCAGATCATCTTGTCCTGATTTGTCACAAAGTACGGCGAGAGATAGCCTCTGTCAAGGCGAGCGCCTGACACAACGCTTAGGGAGCTATTGAAGCCCTTTGCTTCCTCGACGGTAACAACTCCGTCCTGCCCGACTGTCTCAATCGCGGTCGCAATTAAGCTGCCAAGCTCACTCTCTCCGTTTGCTGAGACTGTTGCAACCCGGAGCAGGTCATCCCTGCTGCTGATAGGAGAGGCAAGCCTCTCAATCTCAGCGAGTGCCTCGTCAACTGCTAGATCGATTCCCTTCTTCAGGTCTGAAGCTGAATAGCCGGCTGCAAGCATCTTTAAGCCTTCAGCGTAGATCGCCTGCGTGAGAACGGTTGCAGTTGTTGTGCCGTCACCTGCCTCCTCAGCGGTTCGAGATGCTGCCTCCTTGATCATCTGTGCGCCAAGATTGGCAACTCGATCTGGTAGGTTTATTGCCCTAGCGACAGTGACGCCGTCTTTGGTCAGGATTGGGTGCCGGCCCCGCTGCTCAATGATGACATTTCTGCCACGCGGGCCCATCGTCACCTTGACAGCGTCAGCTAGCGTATTGACGCCCTTTAGAAGCCGATCACGTGTATCTGCATCAAATATTACAAGCTTGTCGGTCTCTTCTTGCATCATCCCTTCAATACCTGACGAGTGGGTGCAACCTCAGCAATCACTAGGGACTTCTCAATCACGCGTCGCGATCCGCTTGTGACATCCTCTGCAACAAGCAGGTCGCCGACTCGCTTTGCAACCTCATTGCTAGAGATGACTCCGCGCTGTCTCAGAAGGTTTTGCTCTATGTCTGTAAGATATGTTTCCATGCTTGAATAATAGACACCAAAGATCAACCGTAAATCGGCTCAAAGGTCTTCGCGTAAGCGTTCCATGCTGTGTCATTGACCATCGAAAAGAACCGCAGCTCCTGCAACCGACCGCGCAGGGATGCGATGCTACCCACGGGCTGCCGCATCTCGATCTGCTCGAGCGGAATGATCTTGAAACAAACCAACCTAAGATTTCTATCGAATGACTGCTGATTATCTCCTGCAGACAGAAATTTCTCAAGCTTCTCAGGATCAGCGAGAAGCTTTTCAGCTGCCTTGTCAGTCATTCCGGCGACAGGCGAAATATTGTCTGTCTTGTCACCGCGAAGCGCCTTCCAGCGTAGGTAGTCAAAGCCAGCACGAGAGACATACTCCTTGCGGATTGGATTGTAAAGCTTGACATTCTGCCTGTCTAGAAGCTGGATGAAGTCTGTGTCCGTTGACACGATGACGCACTCATCGCTGCTGTGCGCGTGTGCAAGAGATGCAATCACGTCATCACACTCAAGTTCAGAATTTTTTGCGATCGTGATAGGAAGATTTCCTAGCAAATCAACGATCACACGCTTTTGCTTCCGAAACTCAACCATCTCATCCCACTTCTGGGTCCCTTGCTCGATCTGTCGATTCGCCTTGTAGTTGGTGTCAAGAGCCTGCCTGTGAATTGGAACGCCTTCGAGAACAAGGTAGATCTTGTCAGGCTTGAGCTCTGCGATCAGCGGGCGCAGGCTTCGAAAGAAGGTGTAGATGATTCCATTCTCTCCCTTTGCACCGAATCGGGACCGGTGCATCAGGTTGTAGCCGTCCAAGAGCGCGATTCGCATGTTATCTCCTGCTATGATTCTACCACATCCTGTTCGTCTCGCACGAGATCACTAGGCTGCGCAGAGAGAGATCCTGCGACCCTATTGGCTCGCTCAAGAAGTGCATCAATGGTCTTGATGGCGTTCTGGATCATGTGGTCGCGTAGCTCAGATTCTGAAGTGAAGACAATTGCGTCAAGACCAGAAAGATCCACTACGTCCCGAGATCTGTTGGGCAACATGACCTTGTAGTTCGTCTCCTCGCCGCTAGCTCGTCGACGGATCACCTCCTCCTCAATTCGAGCCGGGAATATTTTTAAATCATTGCTATTGAACAGATATACGACTTGTCCAACCTGGTACTTCATAAAAAAACTCCAGCTCACAAATTATAGTGAGCTGGAGAATATTTTTTATCCTTAATTTAGATTACTTGAAGCCGAGACCGAAGCCGCCCCTTGAGACGAGTCCGACTCGAGATGCTGTAGGCTTATTGGAGCCGTAGATCCAGGATCCGCTGCGGTCTGCAAGAGCACGACGGATCTCGTCCTGGACAACACTCCTCACAGTGGACTCCTCAAGGCGCTGTTGGCGCATCGTGACTAGAGCCTCCATGAGATCAGTCTCGTCAATCTCGTACATCTTGTCATCCTCGAGGTACTCCCCGATGTCCTCGTAGTCATCACCAAAAGCTTCCTCATCCATGGACATGTACATCTCATCAAGATCGAGATCCTCATCTTCCATGTAGCTCTCAGCCTTTGGCGGTGGAGCAGATGGCTTAACAGGTGCAGCTGCAGGTTTGGCAGAAGCACCCATACCGCCTATGCTCATCGGTGCAGCTGCAGGCTTTGCGGCGGGCTGCTTGACCGGTGCTGCCTCAGAAAGAAGTCCACCGGATGCAGCTCCAAGGCCGGCGAGCTCACAGATACGATCAACATTAAAGCGCATACAAACTCCTGCGATGTTCTTATCTATCTATCACTCAAGTTTTTGTAATGATGCTGCTTATTTTTTCTCCCTTGCTCGCAGCAACAGTAAGCGGCTCCAGGCCAAGCGCAGCACGAACTTGATCAAAAACCTCAGAAGAGAGATTCTTCTTCAGGACAAGCATATCTGCATACTGGTGCATGTCAAGCTCAACAACGGGATACTCATTGCCATCAGCGCCAGATTCGGTCTCTTTTGTCTCTCTGGACTCTAGAACAAAGAGGAGCCTTGGCATCTCCTGCCCTTCTGGAACAGGTATGAAAGGAAAGCGGCCAGTGATGCTCTGCTCGGAGTCATCATACATGATCTCTGGGAACCAGCTCAATTTAGTCTCCTATCTGGAGAACTATATCTCGACTA
>Ga0194115_10001714_pt1 | contig 27278 bp, 21 predicted proteins | sample TA2MahsurfametaG_3_FD_148656 | JGI IMG/M metagenome (GOLD analysis project Ga0194115, IMG submission 148656) | Freshwater microbial communities from Lake Tanganyika, Tanzania - TA2015002 Mahale S4 surface | ecosystem: Environmental > Aquatic > Freshwater > Lake | place: Tanzania: Lake... | reverse complement strand
CTCGGTACACGATGAAAGGTGCCGGTAATGTTCAATTATTCCCCGTTGAATGGGTTTATTGTAATAGGGAGAAACAGAAAGTATTCCATCCACTCCCTTTGGAATTTGCTTGATGGCATTCGCAACGACCATGGTATTATTTCCACCAACGCCATATACTACTTTAAGCTTTCCGTTATTTTCTTCCAACACGCAATGAAGCACTGCCAATTTTTCCTCGGCCGTTAGCACAGGAGATTCTCCTGTAGTACCTTGAACCACTAAAAAATCAGTTCCACCCGCTATTTGTAAACGAACGAGTGATTTCAAAGCTTTAAAATCAATAGAATAATCAGCATTAAATGGTGTTACGAGCGCAACACCTGAGCCGATAAAAGGATTATTCATTTGTAGTTATTTTTTTTAACGTTTCAATTACAAAATTTAGCATCTGGTCTGGAGCATCTGACCCTGCATTCAAACTTAAATCGAATGAAGGATTATCTTGGTTTATAATTATTTTTCTCTGAACAGCAGTTGATTGAATCTGTGAATATATTTTTTTATCTGTATCGCCAAACCACAATAAGACATCAAAATCTCTTGTTAATTCTGCTTCAAGTTGGACATCCTTTAACTTTCCCCAAAAATTGAAATCATTGGATGAATTGTAGTATATTAGGAAATGTGGAGGTAAAGTATTTTTATCCACATCCTTTGGAATGTTTACCACAACAATCAATCTATCCACATTGCTCGAATTGAGCATCTTGTCAAGCGATTTTCTAAACAGCTTTAGTTGATCATCGTCTTCGTATGGAAAAACGACCAGTAATGATTTTATTGAAGACCAAATATTTTTCATATTTGACTTATATATTTAATAAAATCATTTTCGCTCAAGAGTTGAATATTTAATTCCTTGGCTTGTTCTAATTTTGAAGGCCCCATATTTTCACCTGCAATAATAAAATCAGTCTTTTTCGAAACCGAGCTTCCATTTTTTCCCCCGTTTATTTCAATCAATTCTTTTAATTCGTCACGAGAGAAAGATTGAAATGTTCCTGAAATTACAATAATTTTTCCCGCTAAGATATTCGAAATATTCTGTTTTTGAGTCGAAAAAAAACGAAGATTTGCGCTTTTCAATGAAGCTATGAGCTTTATATGCTCTTCTGTTTCAAAAAACTGCAAAATTGAATGGGCTATCTTCTCTCCTACCTCATCAACCGCTAAAAGTTCGTCAAAGGTAGCTACCGCAAGTTCATCTATTGAAGAAAAATATTTGACCATTTTTTTTGCTACCGTCTCCCCCACATGTCGAATTCCCAATGCAAACAAAACTCTTTCAAATGGAACTGCTTTTGAATCTTCAATTGCTTGTAATATATTTTCTACTGATTTTTCAGCCATTCTATCAAGTGCCATTAAATCTGCTCTTTTTAAGCTGTACAAATCAGCTACCGTTGTAATGAGGCCATTTTTCAATAAAGCATCAATTGTTTCACCACCAACACCGTCAATATTCATTGCTCGTCTTGAAATAAAGTGCTCTATCCTTCCTTTTACTTGTGGTGGGCAAGTTTTCTCGTTTGGGCAATAGTGTTGAGCTTCGCCCTCATTTCGAATTAGTAAGGTTTGACACTGTGGACATTTTTTGATGAACGAAAATAATGGTGCAGAGGCGTTTCGTTTCTCCGTAACGACTCCAATTATTTTTGGTATAATTTCCCCACCTTTCTCAACATGCACCGTATCCCCGATTCGAAGGCCTAATTTTTCAATTTGATCCGCGTTGTGTAAGGATGCTCTTTTTACAGTGGTTCCTCCAAGGAAAACAGGAATTAAATTGGCTACTGGAGTAATTGCGCCAGTCCTACCAACTTGGAAATCTACACTCTCTACAATTGTTTCAACCTGTTGCGCTTTAAATTTATAGGCAATTGCCCATCGCGGAAATTTTGCTGTAAATCCTAATTCTTCTTGAATAGCAAATTCATTAACTTTAATAACAACGCCATCAATATCGAAAGGCAATGCATACCTGTGTTGATCCCAATAAGAAATAAACTTTAATACATCTTTGATATTATCAACAAGTGCAATGTAATTATTCATGGTTTTAGGAACCTGAAATCCCCATTTTCCGGCGTGTTGAACGCTTTCAAAGTGACCATCAAAGAGATCCGAAACACCATAAACACCATATAAAAAAGACGATAAGCTGCGTTCTGCCACAATTCGTGAGTCTTGAAGTTTTAATGTGCCTGCTGCGGTATTTCTCGGATTAGCAAATAAAGTTTCACCTTGTAATTCTCGCTCTTTATTTAATTCCTCAAACTTTGATTTTGGAAGGAATATTTCACCTCGAATTTCAAAATCAAGTGGATAATTTCCATTCAGTGCCAGGGGAACAGACTTTATAGTTCTCACATTCGCGGTGACATCCTCACCTTTTTCTCCGTCTCCGCGAGTAACAGCTCTTATTAAATTCCCGTTTTCGTATCGTAATCCGATGGCAACACCGTCATATTTTAGCTCACATACATAATTAATTTGACGACCAATGCTCTTTTGTATTCGTTCCTCCCATTCGCAAATTTCTTCAGCGGAATAAGTGTTTGGCAGGGACAGCATCGGATACTTGTGTTTGAAAACTTCAAATTTCTTTGTTATATCACCGCCAACTCTTTTGGTTGGAGAATTCTCGAGCGCTAATTCAGGAAATTTCTGCTCAAGCTCTTGTAATTCTTTGAGCAACATGTCAAATTCAAAATCAGAAACTTGCGGATTATTTTCGACGTAATAACGATAATTATGCGCATGTAAGTCGCTAGTGAGTTGTATTATTCTTAGCTGAATTGACTTGTCAACCATAATATAAAATTAAGGAATTTGCGCTTTCAAAAATCTATCTTGGCCATGTAAATCTTTCCTTAACTCAATATTTATATATCCTCTTTCAATCATTTCATTTTGAAGTTCGAGGTGAAATTTATGGTGCGTTTCAAAAAACAATAGGCCATCAGGGTTCAAACTTTTTAACGCGTAATCTGCTATTTTTTTGTAAAAAATTAAAGGGTCGTCATCCTCTACGAAAAGAGCGAGGTGTGGTTCAAAATCCTTAACATTCGGAGCTATTTCCTGATCTTCCGATCGCATGACGTATGGTGGATTAGAGACAATAAGGTCATATTTTTTTTGATCAAAATTACAGGTCAAAACATTCACCTTTTTAAATTCAACAGGCAACTTAAGGTTTTCTGCATTTTTTTTTGCCAAGCTAAGAGCTTCTTCTGATACATCCCAAGCATTGACTGACGCGTATGGAAAAATTGATTTTAATGCAAGTGCTATACAGCCTGTACCTGTTCCAATGTCCAAAATAGAGAGTGGTTTGAAATTACACTTTCGAATCCACCCGACAAGCTCTTCAGTTTCCGGACGCGGAATTAAAGCATCTGAATTACAAAAAATGGAAAGGCCATAAAAATTCGTCTTACCTAAAATATATTGGAAAGGTTCATGAGCTTTAAGCCGTTTGACAAAGTCTCGGACGTAGAGCAAATCAGACTCTGACAATGAGACTTGTTGATTTAAAAGAAATTGAGCATTGTCCCAGTTGTAGCGATTACAAATTAAAGTCTTCCACATTTGTTGAAGGGCAAGGCTTGAAAATTGACCTTTAAGTCGGTCGTAAAAATAATGTTTGCAGGTATCGATTTTGTTATCCTTCACAAACATTTATTGCTTTCTTAGTTCGATAAATGACTGAATTTTTTCATTCTCAATAAGCACAGTTAAATTGTAATAGGCTATTTTGACATTTCCCTTTTCAAATAGACAGATACCACTTCCCCTACAACCCTGCATCCAGGTGGATAAATCTTCATCGAACCATGCGATTTTTCTTTTATAGTCAATATGCCACTTACGAGAGGAAGGCTTAAAGTCCCATGCTTTTCCTTTATCAAAGTATGGTTTGCAAAAGCTGTAGAATTGAGATTTCGACCAACGTTCTCCCGGAGCAGTGCCGAGAAACACAAATTCCTCTGACATTACCGAGAAATAATTGTCCAATTGGGCGTTTGCTGCGTCGAGATGCCATTGGTTTATGACCGTGTTTAAATAAAGCGTGTCAGTAACTCTCGACTGGCAACTATATTTTTGAAAACCAATTAGGAAAATAAAACCTAGTAAAAACTTATTTCTTAGATTTTTCAAGTTTAGTGCAATATTTAACAGCTTTTAGGATATTCACAATACCTCCTGTATTACAAAGATCAGCCAAAGGTTTTTTGAGCACTGCTGTCCTAAGGATTGCCTCTCGAATCTCTGCCATCGTTAAGGAAGGGTAATATGAGGCTAACATGGCTGCCATACCAGCAACCATCGGAGCAGCCATTGAAGTTCCTTGTAAATTCATATACTCAGACTGCGGGACTGTATTGTATATCTCAAAACCAGGGGCAAAAACATCTACTTGGGAAATGCCAAAGTTTGAAAATCCAGCAACAAGATCTTCACCGTCATTTCTCGTTGAAGCGCCCACGGTTAAAATGTGTACTAATTCTGTTGTTTGAAAATCGTAATTTTCCGTTGGAAAATTAGGTTCTACATCTATATCCTTGGAATCATTTCCAGCTGCATGGACTAACAGAACCCCTCTTGAGTCAGCATATGCCATTGCCTCATAAACCCATTGTGCTTTAGGTGAATACGCTTTTCCAAAGGACATATTGATGACCTTAGCACCGTTATCCACAGCATAACGAATAGCCAGCGCAACATCTTTGTCGTGTTCGTCTCCATTTGGAACCGTTCTTATGGACATAATTTTTACATTTTCTGCAACACCTTCTACACCTATATTATTAGTTCTGTTCGCTGCAATAATTCCGGCTACGTGGGTTCCATGCAAGGCATCTGGACCTTCGACATCTGGATTACCATAATTTCTATCGTTAAAATCCTCAGGATTATCGCCCAACAGTGAACGATCGTCATAATTTGGATTTAGATTAAAATTCATCTGATCGTTAATGTATTTAGCTGTTTCTGGGTCAAGTAACTCTTTGTTGAGCATTTCCATATAAGGCTCGAAGTTTGATCTATCGGACTCGACAGCGGCTAAGACCTCTAAATACAATTCATATTCAGCGTCAGATATTATTTCCTCTGGACTAATTCCTTCATATTTAGGTGTTAATTTTGCTAAAATTCTTGCTTTTTCTAAACGCGCTTCGTTGATATTTTCTCCCTTGGAGTTGCCTAAAAAATTCCACCCATGAACGTCATCGACGTAACCATTTTTATCGTCATCGACCTTATTATTTGGAATTTCCTTTGCGTTTACCCAGATTTTTCCTTTTAAGTCTTCGTGCTCAATGTCAACACCAGAATCAATGACAGCAACGATTACTTCATTGGATTTTTTCTTTTTCAATTTCTTGTATGCTTTGTTTGTAAACATACCAACGCCTTCTCCATTGTACCAATTCAAGGTGCCCGGGATTGCTTGTGCTTGAGACAAGTGACAAAGTCCTGTTAAAAGAATGAGGACTGAGAGTTTGATTGATTTTCTCTTCATAATATTTTTTTAAACTTGATTCAAATATATGTATAATTTGGACTGTAACTGTAAACTTCGAGACCACACGCTTTTCTCTTATATTGGTTCCTGCAGTATAGTCTCGTTCGCGTATTTTTAAAAAAAATCACTTGCTATTCAAAGCTTACATCCCCTGCATGAGTAATCCTCGGATTATTTTACAGGAGCCTCAAAACTTTGAGAAATTGCAGCTTTATCCACTACTAGCTTCGCGCCTTCTGACTGAAACAAAACGGTGGTGTCTCTGATTTCCAATATTTTTCCATGCAGTCCCCCAATCGTTACTACATTATCTCCTGTTTTTAGATTTTCACGAAATTTTCTGAGTTCCTTTTGCTTTTTCATTTGAGGTCTAATCATGAAAAACCAAAAAACAATAACCATTAATCCTAATAATACCGGTTGTACCCACATATGCATCAATTTATTTAATTTAATTTAACTTAACTTACTTAATTAATTTACCAATCACCCTTAAAACTAAAGCTGATTCTTGACAATTGGACAAAACAGTGACTGTTTTATCTATTTTTTTTGAACTTATATTTTCCGTAGCGATTGTAGCTCTTATTTCAAAAGAATCACCAACCGCTATGGCCTTTTTCGGAGCTTTTGTAGCATTTGTGCATCCGCAGGAAGGCCTGATTTCAGCGATTTCCCAGGGCTGATTCCCTATATTTTTACATCTAAAGGTAGCGATAATATCTTTACCCTTTATTACATCTCCAGCATAAAAAATGGAGTCGTACTCAATTTTTGTTTTTGGTAATTTATTCACATCACCTTTCTCGTTTGGTTTAGTTTTGAAATTTTCAGAACTTTTCGTGTTTTGATCGCAAGACAAAGACGGAATAACCAAAATAAACAAAAGAAACTTGCAAAGAAAAATTCTCATTTCATTGTACCTTTAATTCTCAGCATCAGTGGGTATGGTGACACATTTGCCTCAATTTTAATATATTTATTAATATTTTTTGCTGTTAACTCGGCTGTTTTTACTTTACCCTCAACAATGTAATAATCACCTGGAGCTATGGGATTGTCTGGAACTTCGGTTGTTTCGGTGCAACCACAACCTGCTTTAATTTCTGCAATAATCAGAGGAATTTTACCTGTATTCGTTATTTTAAATTTTGCATTAATAACTTGTCCTTTCACCACATTTCCTGCTTGATATACCGTATCACATTTTTCCAATGGCTTTCCAACTGTATAAATTGGCTCAATTTTAACACTCGTTTTATCTCCTAATTCCGCCTCAGAAATTTCTGTCTTACAAGAGAAAATAATAAATCCAAATAGTGAAAATAATAGTGCGCTCTTCATAACTCAATTGTTTAATAAACCTCTTCCGACTTTGTAAATTTTTCCTTCTTTTTTGAGGGAATCTATCGCCTTGTCTAAAATTCCGTTGACAAAGATATTGCTTTTCGGCGTACTGTAAAACTTGGAGATTTCAATATATTCATTTAACGTAACTTTTGTTGGTATTTCATTACATATTTGCAATTCTGTAATCCCCATTTTTAATACAATAATGTCCATGGTTGCAATACGTTCTAACTCCCAATTATCTACGAGATTTGCGATTAATCTATTACTTTCTACATCCCTTGATAAAGTTTCTTTAATTAAAGATGTGACAAATATTTTTTCATCGTCATTTTCCTTGAAAATGGGCAAGATATTAAAATAGTTATTTTGTTTTTTCCATGTTTTTAGTGCTTTGATAACCATCGAACAGCATAAGTCGATATCATCCATCCAGTGTATACTGCTTTCTTCAAAAAAATGATGTAAATAATCGCTGTTAATTATTTCATTTTTAAATAGTTGTATTGCAAAAAGTTTATCGTCATCCTCACTACATTTGCCATTATTCATGAATTCAAAATATACTTCTGAGCCCGTTACCTGTATCAGCATTTTCCTGAAAATTTCTTGATTTTCAGCGCCCTGCCAATTCACCTTGCGTTTCTCGCTCAATGCTCTGAGGTTTTTGTTGGCAGAGAGTGATTTTATTAATGCATTATCAACGAATTTTCTATTGGGTTGTAAATCCTCATCTGTTGGTCTTAATTTTTTCTTTTTCTCTTCAATTTTAATACTTGCAGCATATGTTAATTCAGGAAGAGTTAAGAGTAGATAAATGTATAAGTCATACATTTTTTCTATCGAAAGAAGTAATTCTTTCTCTGCTTTTGTTGCATCTTTTTCTCCTGACTGATAAAAAGCATATAATATTTGGAGAACTTTGATTCGAAGGTGCCTTCTGTTAAACATTTTTCTTTTTCATGGTTGCAATTCGTTCTTCCGCCAACTGACCCGCAATTTTGTAGGATGGAATGTTCTCTGATTTTGATTTTTTAATAATATTTAAAATCGTGTCGTAAATTTTTTCTGCCTTGTCACGTGCCCATTCTGAGCTCAAACCTTTCACCTCCGAAAAACAATTTATTACTCCGCCAGCATTTATCGCATAATCCGGAGCGTAAATTATTCCTTTTTTCATGATTAAGTCGCCGTGTTTACCCTCGTCTTTTAACTGATTATTTGCAGCGCCCGCAATTATTGGACATTTCAAACGCGATAAAGTATCGTCGTTTAGTGTTGCCCCAAGTGCACAAGGAGCGTAAACATCCATCTCTAAGTCATAAACATCTTCAAGATTTACAATTTTGGCATTGTATGCACTCGAAACTCTTTTTAAGGTGTCCTCCTGAATATCACTAATTGATACAATTGCTCCCTCCTCCCTTAGGTATTTTACAAGATACTCTCCAACATGCCCAACTCCCTGAACCATTACTCTTTTACCAAAAAGACTGTCATTTCCGAAATGAATTTTGGCACATGCCTTCATCCCAACGTACACGCCATAAGCCGTTACTGGGGAAGGGTCGCCACTTTTTCCCGGCAAACCTACGACATGGTCTGTTTCTTTGCTCACGTGCACCATGTCCTCAGGTGAAATTCCGACATCCTCAGCAGTAATGTATTTACCGGACAAACTGTTCACAAATCGACCAAATCTTCTAAATAAAGCCTCAGATTTCATGGATTTTGAATCGCCGATAATCACAGCTTTACCCCCACCCAGGTCCAACCCTGAGATGGAATTTTTGTACGTCATCCCTCTGGAGAGTCTCAAAACATCGTTTAAAGCCTCCCTTTCATTTGAATACATCCACATCCTTGTTCCGCCAAGAGCGGGACCCAAGGTGGTGTCATGAATGGCAATTATGGCCTTCAAGCCACAATCGGAATCTTGACAAAACAAAATTTGTTCATGTCCTAGTTGACTCATTCGGCTAATGACCGCATTGTGCGTAAAATCGTCAGCATTGGGAAACGCTATTTCAGACATCGCTGCTTTCGTTCGTTAACTTGTCGTTTGAATTTTTAATTTTACAGGTAATTCTTACGACGGCAAAAATAGGAAATAATCAATGAAGTCACTGAAATACTTAAACAAATATTTGTGGAAATACAAGTGGCTTTTTATTACAGGCATCATATTTACCATTGTAAGTAATTATTTCGGAGTTAAAATGCCCGTTTTCGTTAAGGATACGATTGATGAGCTACTCCAATTGGAAACCTTGGATTCATTTAACGCTGCCATTTATTTGTCGTTAAGAATTGCCGCAATATTTCTAGGATTAGCCATCCTGAAAGGAGTTTTCTTATTCTTAATGAGACAAACCATTATTATCATGTCCAGACATATTGAATACGATTTGAAAAATGAAATTTACGAGCACTATCAGACGCTCGACACTGATTTTTTTAAGAAAAAATCTATCGGTGATCTCATGAACAGAATTTCGGAGGATGTCGGTTTGGTAAGAATGTATTTAGGACCAGGTATTATGTACACAACTAACCTCATTGTATTATCTAGTATGATTATTTTTCAAATGATAACGATCAGCCCATCGCTCAGTTTTTATGTTCTGCTACCCTTGCCCATCATGTCGTACTTAATTTATAGAATTTCAAGCAAAATGAATATGGCCAGTCGGCAAACACAAGAGACACAGTCTAAATTATCATCGATTGCTCAAGAAACATTCTCCGGTATTAAGGTTATGAAGTCTTATTTAGCCGGCGAATACAGAATTGAAAAATTTTCGAAAGCCTCAGATGAGTATAAAGAAAATAGTATGAAACTCACTTTAATAAATGCTTTTTTTACACCAATTATGTTATTTTTAATTGGCACGAGCACACTCATTGCGGTATACATTGGTGGCGTCATGAGCCATCAGAATGAAATTTCGTTAGGAGGTATCGTAGCATTTATTTTTTTTGTCAATAACTTAACTTGGCCTTTTGCAAGTATCGGTTGGGTTACGTCGATCGTACAACGCGCTGCTGCGTCGCAGTCGAGAATTAATGAATTTCTTGAGACAAAATCAAAAATAACAAATCCATCCCAGGAAAGCCTTGATTTTGATGGAAGTGTAATGTTTAAAAATGTAGATTATACCTATTTAAATACGAACATTCAAGCACTTAAAAATGTGAGTTTTACTCTAAAAAAAGGAATGACACTTGCAATTGTTGGAAAAACGGGTAGCGGTAAATCTACCATACTTGAATTAATATCGCGACAAATTGATTGCTGCTCCGGAGATATTTTGATTTCCGACCAATCGATTAAATCGATAAATTTAGTTGACTATCGCAAACAACTTTCTATTGTTCCTCAGGATGTTTTTTTATTTTCGGATTCCATTGCAAACAACATCTCGTTTGGCACTTCAGAGGTACTAAGTTCTGAGGTAATTGAAAATTACGCCAAACTTGCCCACGTTCATCAAAACATTGAGAGTTTTCCTGATAAGTATGATACCATATTGGGAGAACGAGGCGTGAATTTAAGTGGAGGTCAAAAACAGCGCATCAGCATTGCTAGGGCCTTAACTAGAGAACCAAAACTACTTCTGCTTGACGATTGTCTCTCTGCTGTCGATACCGAGACAGAAGAAATTATCTTAAAAAATCTTCATAGGAACAAGGCCGGAAGAAGCACTGTTATTGTTAGCCATCGTATATCTACTATCCGCCACGCAGATTATATACTTTACTTGGAAAAAGGTGAAATTATTGAAGAAGGTACTCATGAGCAACTCTTGCGAAAAAACGGAAAGTATGCTGAGCTGCAAAAAAATCAAATGGAATGATTGAGCTGAAAAACTGTAAATATTAGCATTATTAAAATCATGCTGTTTATAACTTTATTTTAGCTCTGAAACCTTCAAGAAACTTTTGCCGTACGTTTATGTAAATTTCTAAAACAATAATTATGAAAAAGTTTATGATTTGTTTGAGTGCTCTTGCAATGTCTGGGACAATGTTAGCGCAGAAACCAGCTTCTGATGATGCTAAATATTCGTTAGAAGGTAACATCAACTACGATGCGGCAAATGGAATTAGTTGGACAGCTCCGAATTTAAGGATGCGTTACTTTGTCAACGACAACATAGCTGCTCGCGTGCAGTTAGCTTTGGGTTCAACGAGTGATAAGACTAACGTTTATGAAGCTGGTGGTGATGGAACCGGTTCATACACCGACAAAATGTCTAATTGGGGCATTCAACTAGGTGCAGAATATCACTTAGCTGGAACAGAAAAAATGTCTCCTTATTTTATGGCTGGTTTTTCCTATGGTATGGGATCTATGACCACTAATTGGGAAAATTATGACGGAACAGATTATCTTGCCGATTACGTGGCTGAAGTGAAAAGTTCAACTTCTTCTCTAGGTTTTGGTATTGGTGCAGGAATGGACTATTACTTAGCCGATAATATCTACATGGGTTTAGAGCTCGGTTGGGGATGGATGTCAATGTCAGATGGGGGGGGATCAGCAGATATGAATGGTACAGTAACTGACACTGATCCGGCAGGAAGTTCATCTGGAATGGGCATCGGAGAAATGAATACAGCATTCAGAATTGGTTGGAGATTTTAAGAAAAATCTTTGACTCATATACTAAAGCACTCTTCGGAGTGCTTTTTTTATGCTTATTTTTTAAAATTAAAATGTTCTTCAGCAGTGTTTACTATATGATTTGCAATGGACAATGATGCAGTTGCGGCCGGAGAAGGTGCGTTGAGCACATGAACGGATGTTCCGTGTAATTCAATTCTAAAATCATCGCGGGTATCGCCATTTTGCGAAAGCAGTTGAGCGCGAACCCCTGCTCTACCCGGAACAATATCTTCCATCGTCAAAGAAGGAATCATTTTTTTCAGTGACCTAAGAAACATCTTTTTCGAAAACGCTCTTCTGTATTCATCAATACCATATTTAACATTACCAAAAAATAATTTCCACGTTCCACGATACGTGAGCGCATCCCAAGTATCTCGCAATGAAAAAGCTGTTTTGCTGTAACCTTCTCTTTTAAAGGAAAAAACTGCATTCGGTCCGCATTCAACGCTGCCATCCGTCATTCTTGTAAAATGTACTCCCAAAAAAGGGAAAGCAGGATCAGGAACCGGATAAATTAAGTTCCTAACTTTGTGCTTTGCCGCATCACTTAATTCGTAATAATCGCCTCTGAATGGAACAACTTTCTCTTTCAAATTTACCCCATCTTTTTTCGCTAAACGATCGGCATGTAAACCGCCGCAATAGACCAAATAGTTAGCAGAATAAGTGCCATTATTCGTTACGATTTCTGATAATTCTTTATGATTTACATGATCAACTTCATGCCCTAAGTAAAGACAACTCTTGGGGTTTATTTTTAATGCCAGTTCTACCATTTTATTGGTAACGCCGACAAAATCAATGATTCCTGTGGCTGGGACAAATATTCCTCCTACACATTCAACGAATGGCTCAATTTCTTTCACTTCACTCGGAGTTAATTTCTTTATACCTTCAATGCCATTTTCTACGCCGTTTTTATAGATATTCTCCATTCTGTCAAGTTCAGACTCCTCTGTTGCTACAATAACTTTTCCACAGATTTCATGAGCTATGGAGAATTCTTTGGCAAAGGCCAGCAGTTCGATGCGTCCTTCAATACAATTTTTGGCTTTTAAGGACCCGGGCTTATAATATAAACCCGAATGAATTACTCCCGAATTGTGACCAGTTTGATGCCCTGCTAGTTTAGCCTCCTTTTCAAATAAAGCTATTCGCAAATCGGGATATTTTTTTTGAAACTTATAAAAAGTCGCAGCTCCCACAATTCCTCCACCAACAATAGCAATATCAAAGTGCTCCATTACATCAATTTTCGGTATTTGATGCGTTTCGGACCTTCATCTCCCATTCGTTTTTTTCGATTTTCTTCGTAATCAGAGTAAGATCCTTCAAACCAATAGACATGCGAATCTCCTTCAAAGGCTAAAATATGCGTGCATATTCTGTCTAAAAACCACCTATCGTGAGAAATAACAACTGCGCATCCTGCGAAGTTTTCAATACCTTCCTCAAGTGCTCGTAATGTATTCACGTCAATATCATTCGTTGGCTCATCGAGGAGTAATACATTTGCCTCCGTTTTTAATGTCATCGCTAAATGTAACCTATTGCGTTCTCCACCCGATAAAACACCCACTTTTTTATTTTGATCAGCTCCCATGAAATTGAACTTACTTAAATAGGCTCTTGAATTAATTTTCTGATTGCCAATTTCTACATACTCCAAGCCATTGGAAACCACATCAAACACTGTTTTTTCCGGATGAATGTCCTTGTGAGTTTGATCTACATAGCCTATTTGAACGGTTTCACCTACCAAAAACTCCCCCTTATCGGCATTTAATTCGTTCATAATCATTTTGAAAATTGTCGTTTTTCCTGCTCCATTTGGCCCAATTACTCCTACGATTCCGGCAGGCGGTAATTTGAAGTTTAAATCATCGTATAATAACTTATCACCAAACGCTTTTGCGACGTGCACCGCTTCAATAACATTTTGACCAAGCCTCGGACCATTCGGTATTGGAATTTCCAATTTAGCTTCTTTGTCTTTGGAATCCTCGGCAAGCATCTTGTCGTAATTCTGTAAGCGCGCTTTGCTTTTGGCTTGGCGAGCTTTAGGGTTCATTCTCACCCACTCTAATTCTCGGGCCAACATTTTTTGTCTTTTCGATTCCGTTTTTTCCTCTTCAGCCAGACGCCTTCCTTTTTGTTCGAGCCAAGAGGAATAGTTTCCTTTCCAGGGAATCCCCTCTCCTCTATCCAATTCTAGAATCCAACCTGCCACATTATCCAAGAAATAGCGGTCGTGGGTTACGGCAATTACAGTTCCACTGTACTGCTTAAGGTGTTGTTCTAGCCAATCAATCGACTCGGCATCCAAATGGTTAGTCGGTTCGTCGAGTAACAAAATATCAGGATTCTGTAAAAGCAATCGACAAAGCGCAACCCTTCTTTTTTCTCCTCCTGAAAGTGTTGAAATTAGTTGATCATCCGGAGGACACCTCAGCGCATCCATTGCGCGCTCGAGTTTGTTATCCAACTCCCAAGCATCCAACGCATCGATTTTGTCTTGAACGGCACCCTGTCTAGCAATGAGTTTATCCATTTTTTCAGGATCATTCAGCACATCCTCGTCCATAAAGGAGGCATTTATTGCTTCGTATTCCTTTAAAATATCTACCGTTTCTTTCACGCCCTCCATAACAATCTCTTTCACTGTTTTCTTTAAATCCAATGCCGGTTCTTGTGGCAAATAACCCACCGTGTAGCCTGGAGAAAAAACAACATCACCTTGGTAAGCTTGATCAAGGCCAGCAATAATTTTCATTACTGTAGATTTACCAGAACCATTTAAGCCGATAATTCCAATCTTTGCACCGTAGAAAAAAGAGAGGTAAATATTCTTAATAATTTGTTTTCCTTGAGGTGTCGTTTTAGAGACACCAACCATGGAAAAGATAATTTTTTTGTCTTCTGACATGTATTTATTTTTTAGCTATTGAACAAATTAAATTTATTTTTGGTAGTGACGTTTTTGAAAGTGCACTATATCCACCGATTACATCAACAAGATCGTTACATCCTTTTGATTTTAAAATTGAAGCCGCAATCATACTTCTGTAGCCTCCGGCACAATGCAAAACAAATGATTGAGATTTGGGATAACTTGGGAAATTTTCGTCTATAAAATCAAGTGGAAGAGACATCGCTAGTTCAAGGTGTTCTGCCTCAAATTCGGCCGGCTTTCTAACATCAATAATGGGTTGGCCTCTAAATTCTCCCATTTGTTCTAACTGCCCTGCTGTAATCCTAGACACCGTTGAACATATTTTACCTGAATTCCGCCAGGAAGAGATTCCGCCGTTTAAATATCCCAAAACATTGTCATAACCAACACGTGCAAGTCTTTTAACCGCCTCTTTCTCACGCCCAACATCCGTTACAAGTAATATTTTTTGCTCAATGTCCTTAATTAAAGTTCCTACCCAAGGGGCAAATTGACCGTCCAAACCTATAAAAATACTCATTGGAATATGTCCCAGAGCAAAATCTTCAGCGTTTCTTGTATCGAGGACGATTGCATCGGTTTGGTTTGCGAGCAACTCAAACGTATCAACTATCAGAGGGTTCATTCCTCGGTTGATAACTTCATTTATCGAATTATATCCGGTTTTGTTCATTTGAACATTTGCACCAAAATACCTTGGAGGAGGTAATAACCCACCGGTTAGTTCTTTGATAAATTCTTCCTTTGTCATATCTGCACTTAGGGCATAATTACCAGTTTTTTGCTCTCCAATTGTACTCATTGTTTCTTTGGACATATTTTTACCACAGGCACTTCCTGCCCCGTGTGCGGGATAAACAATCACATGGTCGGGAAGTGTCATTAATTTGGAGCGTAACGAATCGTAAAGTAACCCTGCCAATTCTTCCTGTGTCATAGAAGTAGCTTTTTGAGCTAAATCTGGACGACCGACATCCCCAATAAACAGGGTGTCTCCTGTAAAAACAGCGATTTCCTTATTTTTTTCATCTAACAATAGATAGCAGGTCGACTCCATCGTATGTCCTGGTGTATGCAACACTTTAATTGTTAAGTTTCCGAGTTTTAATTCCTCACCGTCCTGTGCCGAATGAAATCCAAAAGATGGGTTGGCATGAGGGCCAAATACGATTTGTGCACCTGTTTCCTTTGCAAGACCGATATGCCCGGAAACAAAATCCGCATGAAAATGCGTCTCTAATATGTATTTTATTTTGACGTTATCGCGTTCAGCCCTTTCAAGATACGGTTGTGTCTCGCGCAACGGGTCAATTACGAGCGCCTCACCGCCCGAATGAATATAGTAAGCCCCTTGGGCTAAACAACTCGTATAAATTTGTTCAATAAACATCTTACAGAAATAAGCTTCACAAAATTAATGGTTTGAAATGGTAATCATCTATTCAGCAACGTAAACTTTTTTACCGGATACAAATGTCATCCAAGAAAAATTACTTTCGAAATTAGGACGTGAAACTACTGGTTTTTGAAAAATTGCAAAATCTGCCATTTTCCCAACTTCAAGTGTTCCTCGCTCCTTCTCTTGAAATGCAGCGTATGCCGCCCAAATAGTCATTCCTTTTAGAGTTTCCTCTAATGAAAGTGCTTCAGATTTTAAAAACCCTTCAATGGGCATGTCGTCAGCATTTTTTCGCTGAACTGCAGCGTGGATGGTTAAAAAAGGATTAGTTAACTCCACAGGAAAATCTGTTCCAATCGCAATCATACCACACGTTTTTAAGAGTTTGGAATGCGCATAAGCTCCTTTTAATCGGTCTTTACCGATTCTATTTTCCACCCAGCGCTGGTCTGAAACCGCATGTGTAGGTTGAACAGAGGGTAAAACACCGTAGGATGAAAATTTAGAAAAATCTTTCGGGTCGATAATTTGAGCGTGTTCTATCCGAAATCGGTGGTCTTTTTTTACCTCATTTACCTTCCTGTAAAGTTCTAAGACCAATGCGTTTGCAGAATCTCCAATACAATGTGTATTCATTTGATAGTCTAAATCCAGGGCTAAAAGCGCCACTTTACGCATTGTTTTCACATCACTCACCTGAAGTCCATTATGTCCATGATCATCTTTGTAAGGTCTCTTGAGCAGTGCTCCTCGGGATCCTAGTGCTCCGTCTGCCATGACTTTAAAACTTCTTATCGAAAGGTTTTTATATGAAAAAATTCCGTTCTTTTTCGCAAAGTCGATATTTTCGTCGGTAGCCATCAACATGGCATAAATATTTAATTGAAAATCATTGTTATCGATAATATTTTTCAAAAAAGCGATTTGATCAAATTCAATCCCCGCTTCGTGTACACCTGTTATACCGTATGAGAACAATTCTTCTTGAATATCAATAACTGCAGAAATTATGTCTTGTTCGCTGAACGTTGGAATAAACTCCTCAACAAGCGACATTGCGTTATCAACCAATAAACCTGTGGGTTTCCCATTTGCTAGATGAATTTTCCCTCCTGCAATTGAACTTTTTGCTGTGATACCCGCCTTACTCAACAAATAATCATTCGCGATTAGGGCATGGCCGTCCACACGATAAAGACATACGGGAATATCTGGGAATAATGCACTCAGTTCGCTGTTGCTTGGCAGTTCATTTGTTCCCCAAAGTGATTGATCCCAACCTCTTCCTATAATAAAATTCTGCTTTGTCCTGTCTTTATATTGACTACAAGTATTGAGGACATCCTTCATTGAACGTGTACCAAATAAGTTCACAGATAATTTTTGCTGAGCATATGAAAAAATATGCCCGTGGGCATCTGTAAATCCAGGATACACGTCGCGACCTCCAGCATCGATCACTTCTTCCGCTCTGTATTTATTTAGGATTTGTCGTTCCGGACCAATCTCAACGATTTTACCATCCATTACAGCCATTGCTTCAAACACTTTTTCCCCATCCACCATGGTGTGTATTCTTGCATTGTGAATGATTAAGTCCACTTTTTCCTCCTTCATACAAGAAGAGAACAAAATTAGAATCACAGCTAAAAAAATTACACGAGACATATTTTACTAGAAGGGATATCCTATTCCAAAATTCAATATCGGAATAAAAGGTTTTGGCATCAATTTATACTCTTTAATATACTTCCAAGATTCATCGATCGTCGGAGGATTTACATTTGGATTTAAGGTAATAAATCTATCAATGGCCTGCTGACCAAAATGCGGTATTCCCTCTTGATAATACGAAACTCTGCTAAACATATCTTGAAAGTACCATTTATTTGTTCCAGCGAAGGATGGATTGTAAATTGGAAGACCGAAATCTAGTCGGAATACAAAAAAATCAAAATCAAACCTCAGTCCAAGACCTACTGACAAAGCTATTTCTTTATAGAAATTAGAAAGTAAAAATTGAGACTTTGGTCTTTTAAAATCCTCTTTGTAGGTCCAAATATTACCTGCATCCGCGAATAAAGCCCCCTTAAAAATTCCTCCTAAAGAAAATCTGTATTCCAAGGAGGCTAAAAGACGAATATCTCCAATTTGAGTGGGGAGCCTCAATGAATCAAGGTGATATGCATAGGCCCCAGGACCGAGCGTTCTTGCCCGAAATCCTCTTACGTCATTTGATCCCCCAGCAAAAAAACTATAATCGTAGGGAATGGAAGTAGTAGAATTTAAATAGGGAATTCCTCCTCCTCCATTTACTTTGAAATGAAAGGAGCTTTTTTTCCTAAATTTTTTACTCAAAATATATTGATTGTCCGTTCTTATAAATTGAGAGTACGGTACATTTAGAAATTGGAAGGAACCTTCACTGTTCATAGATTGAATATTCTTAAATCCCCGAAGCATATTTCCTGCGACATCAAGTGTTGTTTGAAAATAAATCGTTGCATTAAATAGGGGCTTCTTTCTTTTAGTTAAACTCCAATCTCTGTCTTTATTATTGTATTCCCAACTTAATTTGAAGTCCTGCCAGATAAATTGTTTGCTGTATGTATTGCGAAAAAATGGATCGTCGATGGTATTTAGGTAGTTTTGAAACGATCCTTTTGGATTAAAAAACACATATTTTATGGAAGATGCTCCGGGAATTCCGATTTGGAAAACCTGCGTTTTCCCAACAAAAAATTTCCAAAAACCTGAAAGCTGAAAAACCTGACGATCAAAAATTGACCGTCTTTCTTGGCTGTATGAACTTGAAAAAATGGATCTTGGTTTCTGTCGTTTATTTAATTTGGTGGCGGGAATAGGAAATAAACCTGGGGCGTCATATTTAATGGACGGGCCTAATTCAAGGGTATTAAACAACTGATCTCTTTCGTCAGAATTTGCTTTAGTTTGTGATTCAAAACCTCCTCCAAAAGAAAAGGTTAATTTTTGAGCACCACGCGCTAAGTTTTTATTTGTATAATTCAGAGCAGCAGATAAACCCAATAAGCCACTTGTATTTGTGGTAAACCTTGGATCAAAGCCAAACGCGTGTTTTTTGGAGGGCTCTAGGAAATAATGCACATCGATAAAGTTGTAATTTTTATTTTCTTCAACATCCAATATAAGTGGTTTTATGTTATCGAATACTCCGAGCACTTGCAGACTTCGATAAGATCGTTCCAAATATTTTTCCTTGTATAAATTTTTATGTTCAAGATAATTTTGTTGGGAAAGTAACTCCGGTTTAACCCAAGGTTCAACTCCATTATATTTAACCATAATTTCCATGTAAGGATCAGGATCACCCTTTTTTAAGTCTGGAAAAATTTTCAACCGTGATGCAGAAGCTTTTATTCGATTGTAGTAAAACTCTTTTGTTGTAGTTAAAAACTGAGGAGCTAATGCATCTTTACTATCTCTTCCTTTGAGCTCATCGGAAAAACTACCGGGAACCATTAAGGAGTCAGATAAATGAACGTATACATTTCTAACCTGCGTTAATTTCAAAGGTAAACGGTTCAAACTGTCGCTTATTCTTTGGTCATTTACGGTCGGATCGATATTAAAAAGCAGCGTCACATTGACCTTCATAGTCCTTGAATTTGTATCTAATTCATAAAGTGTATTTGTGGGAATAAATTTATGGTATCCTCTGTCTTTCATATACCTCGAAAATAAGTAGCGGTGCTCATCCAATATTTCAACATCCATGTATTTGCCCTGCAGAGGGTGCTCCCCGTCAAGAATTTTCTGCCTTTTAAGAAAAGAAATGTGTTCTGATCGAAGCGAATTATTTCCAGCGTAGTTAATTGAGTCGATTACATATGGCAAACCTGTTTCAATTTTGTACTCGACAAAGGCAAAGCGTTTTTTTTCATTGCGTTTTATACTTGAGCTAATTGATGAATAATAAAATCCTTTTTTTTTCAAAAATAAACGCAGCTGTTCTTGAGTTTTTTTAACCAACGAAGTATCCAAAACAACGGGAGCTTGTCCGTACCTGTATTTTATTCTCTCCCCAAATGAATTGTGTTTAAACAAAGTATCTTTCAAAATTTTTGGAATGTAGAACGACTTATTTTTCTCGATCGCCCTCACACGCCTTTTCTCATTGATAAGAGCACATTTCTTTTTTTTCTTTTCAAGTTTCAATATAAAAGTATCCATCCTATCTTGCCTCTTGTTTGCCAACTTAGTAGAATCAAATAAATTGTATAGATTCAATTTTACAGGGATTCCAATGAACTTTTGATTGGGTTGTTGCCGCAAAACGTATTCCATATCTTCTAGTAAAATTGTATGATTTTTGAGTACAATTTTGTTTTTTTTAAGTAGGTATGAATTTTCCTTTACATACTTTGTTTGGTTACAAGCCGCAATAAGCAACGAAATGTGCAGGAATAATATTATTTTCGCATTTCCCATCTCTTGATAGCAAAAATAAACAAAGCATTGAAAACTTTAACACAAGACCGAATTAAGTGGTTAAAAAGCCTACATATTAAGAAATTCAGGAATGCCGAAAGTTGTTACTACGTTGAAGGCAAAAAAATGCTTGAAGAAGCCATAGAATACGCGGCGGAGGAAATTCAATTTATTATTACAACGCAAGAAAGCTCAATTATTGAACTTCAAGAAACATTTCAAATTTATTATTGCACAGAAAAACAAATGCGTCAAGTTTCCGAATTAAAAACACCAAGCGCTTATTTTGTAGTTTTGAGGCAACGGAAGTGCGAACTGCCTCCAAAGGGTAAAAAATTTTTAGTGCTAGATGGCATTCAAGATCCGGGGAATTTTGGAACAATCATAAGAACTTGCGATTGGTTTGGGGTTGAGCATATTGTCTGTTCAAAGGATACTGTTGAACAATATAATCCAAAGGTAATTCAAGCAACAATGGGCTCAATTTTCAGGACCCACATAAATTACGTTGAATTAGAGGATTTTATTCAAAAATCGGACGTAAAAATTACAGGCACAGATACAAAAGCCACCTCCCTGTTCGATGCCAGAGAAATTTTACAAGAGACAATGGGGCTTGTAATAGGGAATGAAGGAAATGGAATAAGACCCGTGCTAAGAAAAATAATCTCCTCAGAGATTTCCATTCCAAAAATAGGCAACGCTGAATCATTAAATGCGGCGGTTTCGGCTGGAATAATTTTATCAAATTGGGCAGTAAAATAAAAGTAAATGATGTTTAACATGAAAAAGAGCGTATTTTTGCAAATTCGCTTTTCACAATGATAGATATTGAATTATATAAGGCCAAAAAATTATATCCGTTCCAAACGGACACCGTTCAATCAATTCTTAATGAACTAAAAGAAAATGGTCCAGAATTTAACTTGTTATATCAACTACCAACCGGAGGGGGTAAAACTGTCATTTTTTCAGATATTGCGAAAAAATATATTGCGGGTTGGAATAAAAAAGTATTAATCCTAACGCACAGAATTGAATTGAGTATTCAAACGTCTCGGCAGCTCAGTGCGATTGGGATAAATAATAAAGTAATAAGCTCTGAAGTTAAAAACTTAAAAGATCAGGGAAGTTATGACTGTTTTATCGCCATGGTTGAAACCTTAAACAACAGGTTGAATGAAAATCAGAATTTTGTTGAAGATGTTGGACTCGTAATCGTTGACGAGGCTCATTACAATAGTTTTAGAAAAATTTTTCAATACTACAAGGGAAAAAATATTCTAGGCGTTACAGCTACCCCACTGAGTAGCAATAGAGCATTACCATTAAAAGATCATTACCATAAATTACTTGTTGGAGAATCCATTTCTAGTCTTATTGAAAAGGAATATCTAGCCAATGCTGAAACTTACTCATATGATGTCAATCTTCACGGCCTTAAAATCGGAACTAACGGAGACTTCACAATTAGCAGTTCGGATATTCTGTACAGCAATTATTACATGCAAGAAAAATTAATTTTTGCTTACGAGGAGGTAGCCATAGGTGATAAAACACTCATATTTAATGCCGGAATCGAAACATCACGTCGCGTAGAAGAAGTTTTCAAGAAAAGAAAATACAACATTCGCCATTTAGATTCCACATTTAACGAAAGAGACAGAAGGGATGTTTTGGAATGGTTTAAACAAACTAAAGATGCTATTCTAACCTCAGTTGGTATTCTAACAACTGGTTTTGATGAACCGACTGTCAAAACAATCATTATCAACAGAGCCACACGATCCCTGACTTTATACCACCAGATGATTGGGAGGGGATCTCGAAAATTACCGCAAAAAAAAGATTTTAAAATTATAGATCTTGGAAATAATGTACGAAGATTTGGATTTTGGCAAGATTATATCAATTGGCACGATGCATTTCGCTTCCCCGATCGATTTCTTGAATCCAGAATTTCCGAATTAGAGGATATGGAATTTGAGGTTGAATTTGAATTTCCAAAAGGATTTGATAAAATAATGAGTACCGAAATACTGGAGTCGTTCAATATCAAGGAGAGCTATTACGAGTGCTTGGATGCCGGATTAAAAGGAAAAGTTGCCATCGATAAATCCTTACAAAACCATTTTGAGGCCATAAAAACTTGTGCAGAAAATTTACAACATGCCCTGGGATTGCAACATTCGCTTCAAGATCATATTGAACACAGGGTAAAACAATACACTAAATGTATTTCCAAAAGCACAGAAAACTACTTCAAATACCTTTTGGATACATACAACCGTCAATTAAGCCAAAAATTGAGATCAGAAGTAGAAGACAACTAGAAATGTCGTAAATTTAAAACTATGAATCGCTTACATATTTTATTTATTGTTTTTGCAACGACTGCCTTCTGTTTTGGTCAGGAGAAAAAAATCAAGGCTTACTTGGATTCTAAACAGTTTTATGCTCCGGGGGAAGGAAACTATATTGAGTTCTATTTACAATTTGTTGGTGCCACTGCAAAGTATGTAACAGATTCCTCAGGACATAAAGCCAAATTAGCTTTAGCATACGAAATTAAAAAGGGCGAAACGGTTGTAAAACAAGATGCTTATGTTCTTGAATCTCCTGTTGCGAAAGACAGTATTCAAGAAGATTTTTTTGATTTAAAACGTTTCTCACTGGATCCAGGAGAATACACACTTGTTTTAGACGTTGTAGACCTGAATAGAGACAAATCCGCAATTCATGCCTCACAGACATTTACAATCGAGGATAGATCAAAATCAGTATCAATATCCGATTTAGAAATAGCGGAATTAGCATACGCGTCCGATAAAGGAAGTGTTTTCGAAAAGTCGGGATTATATATTCTTCCCCTGATTAGCACATTTTTTCCAAGTGAACTGAATAAAATTCCATACTATTTAGAGGTTTACAATGCGAATCAATCAAATGATACAAGCATTGCGCTGGTCCAAAAAATCATTAACGCTTCCTCGGGATTGGAAATGGAAAATTATACGTTTGCCGAAATATTAAGAGCAAATCAAGTAATTCCTTACTTTAAAACTATAGATATAACTAACTTAAAAACAGGATCTTACATATTAGAAATAAGTATTTTAGATCGAAATATGAATCGATTGTGCATTTCGGATTATGCATTCGAAAGATCCAATGATCGTTTTGAAGAATTTAATATTGAAACGGTTACCTTAGATCCTGCATTTCAAGAATCTATTGTTACTGATAGCGTTCAATTCTATCTTGCATGTCTTATTCCTATTGCCAAACCTGCAGAATCAAAAAACATTATTCAGACCTTAAAATTAAAAAACGAAGAAAAATCAAGAAAACACATTCAGGCATTTTGGATACAGGTATCAGCAGATCGAGGCGGCAAAGCCTATGATGAATGGCTTAAATACAAAGAACAGGTAAAAATGGTTGAACGTTTGTATAGCACAAATTTTCAGGATGGGTTCGAAACAGACAGAGGACGCGTTTATTTAAAATACGGCGCCCCAAGCACAGTTATAACGAAAGAAGTTTCCGCCTCCGAGTATCCTTACGAAATTTGGACCTACGATAAAGTCGGTATCTACAGCAACCGCCGTTTTCTTTTCTATAACCCAGATTTAGTAAACAACGCTTATCGCCTATTGCATTCTGACATGTTAGGAGAGCGAAAAACTCCGGGCTGGGCCCAAGTATTGTCCTCCCGAAATACCAATCAAGGAGACGTTGATAATCCCAACAAATACCTTTCGCCGAGTGTAGGTAACAATAGTCAGGATTTTTTCAGACAATATTGATGTTTGAAAGTGAAATAGCAATCGTAATCTTAAATTTCAATGGCCACGACCATTTAAAAACTTTTTTACCTTCAGTTACAGCAAATAGTCAGGGTTCCGCAATATACGTAATTGATAATGCGAGTTCCGATAATTCTATAGCTTTTTTGAAGGAGAATTTCCCTACAGTCCGAATTATTCAAAATGAGTTAAATTTAGGCTTTGCAGGCGGATATAATAAAGGTTTATCCCAAATAATCGAGCCTCACCCCTATTTTGTGCTGCTCAATTCAGATGTGGAAGTCACGAATGCTTGGTTGGCACCAATGCACGATCTATTGAAAGACAATCCATCAATAGTTGCTGTTCAACCGAAAATTTTATCTTACACATACAAATCTAAATTTGAACATGCAGGTGCAGCTGGCGGTTTTATTGATAAGTACTATTTTCCTTTTTGTCGCGGAAGAATTTTCGATGAAATAGAGGACGATAACTCTCAATACGATACGACCATGGAGGTTGCTTGGACCTCGGGTGCAGCAATGATGGTAAGGTCAAAAGAGTTTTTTGAAATTGGTGGCTTCGACCCAGATTTTTTTGCGCATATGGAGGAAATTGATTGGTGTCTTAGGGCACAATCTGCCGGATTTAAGTTGATGTTTTGCTCCAAAAGCACGGTTTACCACCTCGGTGGAGGTACAATGCCCTACGCTTTTCCTTTCAAAACCTATTTAAATTTTAGAAATAACCTCTCGATGCTTATAAAAAACCATCAGGGTCTCTTGTTTCCGATGCTTTTTGTAAGAATGGCCTTGGACGGATTAGCAGCATTAAAGTTTTTATGTACAGGGAAGCTTGCTCTTTTTTGGGCAGTTTTTAAGGCACACATGTACACCTATAAAAATTTACCGAAAAACCTTGAGAAGAGAAAACAAATAAAAGCGCAAAAAGAACATGCACTCGTGCAATATAAAGGATGTATTGTTTGGAATTTTTATATAATGAAAAACACTGTATATCGCAGGTTAAACAAAAGAAGATTTGAATTATGAAAACTACCTTAAGTTGTTTTTTTAGCTTTCTTATTATTTCTGCTTTTGCTCAAGTACCAGAACTTCCAAAAATTAGCGATAAAGTTCGAAAACATTTAAATTTGGCTAGAAATATTGCCCCAATATTTACGCCTTCCAATTTCGTAAATCCTTTTATTGGAACGGGCGGTCACGGACATACGTATCCCGGTGCCTCTGCTCCATTTGGCATGATTCAGATTAGTCCGGACACACGCTACGAAGGATGGGATGGCTGTTCTGGTTATCACTACGATGATTCTGTTGTTTACGGTTTTTCACATACGCATTTGAGTGGCACGGGCGTTCCTGATTACTGCGATTTATTAATCGTTCCTCAATCTAAAAAAGCAAATACCACTCCTGGATATTTATCTCCGCAAGGCTACGGATCGAAATTCAGTCACTCAAACGAAAAAGCGAGTCCTGGCTATTACGAAGTGTATTTGGCGGATCCAAAAATCAAAGCACAGATTGCAGCTACAGACAGAGCAGGAATTCACACGTACACCTTCGAAAACAAAAATGAAAAACGTTTCATGCTCATCGATTTAGATCACCGCGATAAATTGCTCGATTCAAAACTTGAAATCGTTGATAAAAAAACAATTCAAGGATATCGAATCTCCGAAGGTTGGGCAACAAAACAACATTTCTATTTTTATTTAGAAACATCGACGCCTTACAAAAAAGCGAAGTTCATTGCGAAGAATGGACAACATAAATTACTCTTAGAATTTCCTAAAGATCAAGACATAATCGTTTTAAGAGTGGGGATTTCTGCAACAAGCTGTGATGGTGCTAAAACGAATTTAAGTTCTGAAATTACTACTTGGAATGTAGATGAAATACGAGCAATCACAACTAAAAAATGGAATGCTGAATTAGGGAAAATTAAAATCTCTTTGGAAGACAAAGAAAAAGCTACCATCTTTTACACAGCGCTTTATCACAGCTATTTAGCGCCAAATCAGTTCACGGATATCCACGGTAACAAATACCGAGGGAGAGATAATTATTTGCATGATCTATCTAAAGGTCAACAACAATACACCGTCTTTTCCCTGTGGGACACCTATCGAGCCACCCATCCCCTATTTACCTTGACGCAACAAAAAAGAACAGCTGATTTTATTCAGACATTTCTTCGCCAATACAAGGAAGGAAAAGATTTACCTGTATGGGAATTGGCAGCGAATGAAACAGAATGTATGATTGGTTACCACAGCGTTTCTGTAATTGCCGATGCTTATTTGAAAGGAATACGGGATTTTGATACCACATTGGCGCTTGAGGCGATGGTAGCTACGGCAAAAATGGATGAATTTGGTAAAAAGTATTTTGGTGAACAAGGATTTATCGCTGCGGATCAAGAACCTGAATCTGTTTCACGAACCTTAGAATATGCCTACGATGATTATTGCATCGCTGAAATGGCGAAGAAAATGGGAAACAGTGTGCTTGAAAGTGAATTCAGAAAGCGCTCGTTTAATTTCCTGAATGTATTTGATGAGACCACTAAATTTATGCGAGCAAAACGAGGTGCGCAATGGTACGGACCTTTTGACCCAAGTGAAGTAAATTTCAATTATACAGAGGCGAATAGTTGGCAATATTCGATGGCAACCCCCCATGCAATTCACGAGCTCACTAAACACATAGGAGGAAAAGATTCGTTGGAAGCTTGGTTAGACCGACTTTTCTCTACATCAAGTTCGCTTTCAGGAAGAGAACAAGCCGATATCACAGGGTTGATTGGACAATATGCTCATGGGAATGAGCCTTCCCACCACATGGCATATTTATATAATTACACGAGTTCGCCCTACAAAACACAACTTTATGTTGATCGAATATTGAATGAATTGTATTCTAACAAACCGGATGGACTCTCAGGAAACGAGGATTGTGGTCAAATGTCTGCCTGGTATGTTTTATCAAGTCTCGGATTTTACCCGGTTGCTCCTGGAAAACCGTATTACGAATTAGGGAAACCGAATT
>Ga0194115_10001712_pt1 | contig 27325 bp, 25 predicted proteins | sample TA2MahsurfametaG_3_FD_148656 | JGI IMG/M metagenome (GOLD analysis project Ga0194115, IMG submission 148656) | Freshwater microbial communities from Lake Tanganyika, Tanzania - TA2015002 Mahale S4 surface | ecosystem: Environmental > Aquatic > Freshwater > Lake | place: Tanzania: Lake... | reverse complement strand
AAATAAAAAAACAAAAAACTAAAAAGTAAAAAAAAAAAAAAAAACAAGAAAAAATAACGAAATGTTAGAATAAAAAAAAAACAGTAAGAATATATTTAAAAAATAAAATACAGGTAAATATAAAAAACTTGTTCAAAAAAAATTGAAAAGATTCAAAAAACTGTCATTAATATTTGATCTAGATGTTAAATCAAAAAAGAAACTATAACCATTATATAAAGTTATAAAAATATTGAGGCTGAAATAAATAGTTAATCCTAACAAACTAATATTAACTATAATACTATTTACTTTAAATATATTATATTAATTGTATAAATTTACTTTTAGTAAAAATATATATTATGTATAAATCATATGATTAAATGGTCTGATATTATAAAAAAAGAATCTAAAAAGTAATACTCTGGTTGATTAAACTCTAATAATATTATTAAATAACTCAAATCAATAAAAAGTATCATGGGTTGATAAAAAAATAGGTGGTAAGAAAAATAAATACTCTAATGCAAATCAACCACCTACAAAAAAAAGAATAAAATGCATTGAAGCTATAATTAAATGTAAATACTCAGCTAAATAAATTATTAATAACATACCACCACTATACTCAGTAGCATAACCAGCAACGACTTCTGCCTCAGTTTCAGCATGATCAAAAGGTGCTCTTTTAGATTCTAATAAAAATAGAATCAAAAAACCAGATGCAGCAGGACTATATAAAAATAAAAATCAATACATATTTTGAACTAAAACAAAATCATGAAAGTTTGCAGATTGTGAACTAAATACAAGTAAAGAGTATATAATTGTTATAAAAATATCTAAAGATATAACATGGACTAACGATCTCGCTGTTGCAATTATTGCATATCTTGATTGACTTAACAAACCTATAATTACAAAAAATATGTTACCAAATAATACTAAAATTAAATGATATAAAACCATAGAGTCTACATTTTCAAATATAAACATAGAAGGTCCTCAAATAAAGTTTTGCGAAAACATTAATTGACATGAAAACAATAATGCTACAAAAATAGGAGCTAATGCTGATGTAGGTCTTGGTATTAAAAAGGTTTCCTTAGTCAATAATTTAACTAAATCTAATAAAATTTGAAATGAACCATTTCTACCCATTAATGTAGGTCCCATACGACGCATTGCGTAAGCTAGTAATTTACGCTCTGTAAGAACAGTAAATAATGTAAAGAGTATAGAAAATAAAGCTAAAATTAAACCGGTTTCACTCATGACAAACAAATATTTAACTAATAATTAAAAAACTGAAATAAAGTAATACTATTACTAAAAATGTTACGATCAATAAAAAAAGAGTGATTAACAAAGTGTTAGATACATTGTTAAATTCAAATATAGTATTTTTATGACCTGGTCATACTATTAGGTCTATAAAAAAACGCACAACATAATCAAAAACTAAACGTTCATTAAATAAATAAGCAGAATATATTAAAAATTTTCTCATTCACTTGTCTACAACTTTTTTTTGTAAAAAATCTATTAAAAAACCATCTTGTCATATTAAATCATTTAGTATAAAATAATTACGTAAAAAAACTGTTTTTTCTAAAAAATTTGAAATTAATTCGTTAAATAAATTTGATTTTCAAAACTTAAAATTACTTATTGTACTTCATAAAATATTATATATTATTATATAGTAGAAATATTTAAAAATATTCATAAATGTTATTTTAAAATAACAAGTGTTTTTTGTGTATTAAACTACTACTATCTTGAAATTTTTTTTACTGAATTAAAAAAAGGTAAATTATAATTATTGTTTTTAAATCTCATGGTAGATGTGATTTCTGTATCTTCAAAATTTTTGAAGCTTGTAGTAGTATATCATCTATATTTATTACGTAATGCGGTTTGATCATAAATACCAAAACATTTACGAGCAAATGTTTGAGCAAATTGGAAACCATAATGTTCAATTGTATCTAAATGATGTACAATTCAAGCCATATATAAATAAGCGTATTGATATGAGAATTTAACTCATGGGTTACCTACATACCCTCCTTCTGGAGCATAATAATAACGTCCACAAGGTAACATACTTGCTGTACAATACATAGATAACATAAATAAAATAAAACAACAAGTTTGTAATAAAGAACTTTGCATAGGAATAATAGGTAAATATTGGTTATTAACGTTATAGAAATTATAAATAATTGGTAATGCTGCTAATAAAACGAATCATAAACCCATTCACATTAAACCTTCATAATGAGAAGGTGATACAACTAATAAACCCATGAGTGGTCTAAAATATCAATGTGGAGCGACACCATAGAATCTAATTTCATCTAGTTCAGAAATATTTCATCTTTCGAAGAAAAAATAATTTACTGTACTTGGATTAAAATGATGCATTCAGAAATAAACAAATACAAACAAAGTTCAATATCAAGCATCTTGAATTTCTTTTAAAAAAGCATCATAGAATCAAGAGATATAAGTACCAGATTTATCTTCGTAAACATTTTCACCACTATCTGAATCTCAAGATTCGTGACAAAATAATACATGTAATTTTACTAAATAAAGGTAATATCATGGTGTAAAATAATGTAAAACCATTAATCTTGTTAATTGATCAGTATTTAAGTGTTTATTAGTAAAGATAATATAATATGTTTTATAAGTAAAGTTTAATACAGATCAAAAAATATTAGCAACGATAGTTAAGGTTAAATCACTTAAATGTGTTGCACTTAATGAAATCCCTAAAGCTACTATATAATGGAATCAAAAAAAAGCATAACCACCTAATAATCAACCGTCTGATTCAGCAGTAACATAATTTTTAAGATATATTTTTTTTAAAATATGTAAATAAGATAATACAAAAACAGTATCGACACCTCTTAAATGCATATAAAAGACTTCGGCACCAAATCTTGTATCATTAAACATTTCTTCACGTAATTCTACAACTAATCCAGGTTCAGGGATATAATATCAACCTAAGAAAAAACCAGATAATAATTGCATACTAATTGTTAATAATAACATAAAACCTATAATAGATGTTACACTAGAAAAAGGTATTAATAATCTATTTACGAAAAAATTTAAATAAGAAAAAATTACTCCTGAGAGTGAAACTAAATTTCAACCTCAATTTGTTACTGCATCGATATTTTGAAAAATTGGGTGATAACCTCATTGTACTCGGCGGAAATATCTACCTTCTAACATACGTATTATACGTATCTTTAATTAATATCTTAAAATATATGTTTTAGTATTGTCAAACCATAGCATGTCTATTAAAATCGAATATTAAACTGAAGAACAATAAAATGAAAAATAAAAATACAATCATTGTATCATAAAAACCTAAAAAAGTTACTCCCGAAACAAAGGGAAAAAGAAAAATTAATTCAATATCGTATAATAAAAAGAAAACACAAATTAATAAAAATTGAATTGGTAATCTTATAGCCTTTTGTGTAGTAGGTTTAAAACCACATTCGTAAAAATCTCTTCTAGATATTTTTAAAAAACCAAATCTTTTTAACAACTCACGAAAACTAAAGCAGTTTATAACGTTATAAACAATAAAACCTAAAATTGTTACAGAAAAAGCGGCAAAAAAAATTTCAAAATCTCCCAAACTAAAACATCTAAAATGGAGTACGTAGCTATATAAAATAAGATATTAATATAACCACGCTCAGATTAATATTATTGTTACAAGTATATACAAGATATAAGATATAATGATAAAACGTTTTAAATTTTTATATTCTTCGAGTATTTTAATTAATCGTTCGAAAAATTCATTTAACAATTATCCACAGAATAAAATGATTAAGATTATAATAATATACTAATCATAAAAACGAAAGATGTTATAACTAAAATAATATTAATTCATGGGTTTATTAACAATTCGTGAGATTGTCAAGAAGTATAGGATAGGACTAGTTTTATCATACGTCGGAAAAGTTGTAATATAAATTCTAGAATCAACGAATATACACAAAAAGATTTATAAATTAATAACAAAATTATCTATAAGAACTGACTTTACCGGTTTTTTTATAAATAACTTGTCTAGCAAAACGAACACCTCTTCCTGTGAAAATGTTAATAGGTTTGGTTTTTTTTATAGAGTGACCTATTGTTAGTATATCTTTTTTAGAAGATCCAAAAAGAAATACGGTAGTTTTTGTTAAAAACTTAACAGAAATAAAAACAGAATATAAATAAATTCTATGTGAATGACCAAATTGTGAAGTTATTGTATTACGAGAATTTTTATAAATATAATAACCTTTACCTTTAAATTTTAATTTGAGAAAAAATATTTTAGAAAAACTATAAAAAATATTTAATAATAAGTTAATATATAGTTTGAAAAAGTTCGGTGTATAAAGATTTGATAATCTTAAAACATTTGATTGTTTATCAAAATATCATTTTAAATTATAATTTATAAAAGTTATTTTAAAAAAATAAAATTTAGAGTACAAGTATAATATATTATTAAAAGAATTTACTTTTAAAGGTTTTAATATTAAAAAATCCCAACTCGATGGTATATACATTAAAGTATTTATGTTACTAAGACTACCATGTCTTAAAACAGGAAAAGCTAATGTTTTTGTAAAAACATTACATCTGTAATTACGTCTTTTATAAAGTGTTTTAAGATTTGAAATTTTGTTTTTTCCATACCACAACAAAAAAAAATTAAGATGTTGATTTCAAAGTTTTAAGTAAAGTTTTACTATGATTTTTGAAAACAAAAAAATGTGTAAACTTTCGTAATTTATAAACAAAACTTAAATCTGGTGTAAAAAAAAAAGTTTCGATAGTTTTTAATAAACGTTCATCAAATGTTTTAAATTTTTGAAATTTTAAATCTTTTAAAAATCATCTCATCGTAACATATAACCTTTTATATAATGGTATATATTTTCATATAATCATATATTTACCTGATTTACCTCTTGTGTTTTTTCTAATACTTTTATCAACTTTTCTTACATAAAAACTAAATAACGGTGTATAATCATTTAACTTGTTAAATAGTGTTTTTTTAAAAAAAAGAGAATTATTAAAAGTATACCCATTTTCGGTTAACATGTGGTTTGAGTTTAAATCGATAGGTTTGTTTAAAACATTATTTATAAAAGAATCATCAACATTATAAAAAGTTGATATTAAAAAATTGTAAATATTATATCATTTGTTATAATTTAAACTTGATTTATTAAAAAATTTTTGAAAAAAGTTAAAGAAAGTAAAAGTAATATTCCGTAAAGTTTTTTCTCTTAAACCTTTTCTCATAATTAGATTAACAAATTTAAGTAAAGGTAATTCAAAAGTTTTACTATATAATGATTTACTTTTTTTAAAACAAATTGGTATATCAACCATATTGGTAATAAAAAAAGATGTTATAGTCGATTGTTTTAAAAATAAAAAATTTTCTAAAATTATAGAATCTTGTGGTATAAAAGCTTCATAATTTCTAAAATCACTAAAAAATGTGTTATTTACAACAATTTCATGATTATTAGATTCATAATTATCTATTAAATCTACATTATTAAAGTTTATTAAAACATTTAGATTTAAATGTTTATCATGTTCGGGTGAGTATAGTGTAAAGTTATGTAAATCTTTAAAATCCAACAACGATTGTAATAAAACATAATCGTTCCAAAATATATAATATATAAATAACTCTAAAATTTATAATAAGATTTATTTAAAAAAGTTTTAAAGAAAGTTAAAGATAATATTGTTTTTAACTTTCTAATAGAATTATTATTAAAACTATTATCAGATGTTAAATTAAAAGAATCTCTAGTCCTGTTAAATTTGTTGTTATTTTTATTGAATTTTTTTTTTAGTGGTTGAAATCAATAAAAATTAATTATTAATCATTTATCAAATTTTAATAATCAAACTTTCATAGGATATATATCATTAGTTTTTTGTCGCAAACGGTAAGAAGATTCTAAACCAAGTACTTGATTTTTATAAGTAAAAAGTCTAAAGTAATCTGGTATTTTTGTTATAATAATGTTATTTAAATATCAATAATAATTATAAAAGATATTTACTGGTAAATTTATACCATAGAATAAATAAATATTTAATAATTTAATAAAAAGTGAATCTTGTTTAACATTCTCTGAATATCTTATATCAGAATATCAAAATCTGTATCAAAAGGTATTCATACCTCATCGATTTATACAAGGGTTACTCATATTTCCTATAATTGTTAATTAAAAGTCTTAGAGACAAACAAAAATTAGAATGTGTAGATTAGACCAATAATAGCAATAAGCATAAAGGCGAAAGTTTCTACGAAGGCAAAACCAATGGTTGAGTAATTGAACAAAACCTCTTCTTGTTCTGGAGAGTAAGATATCCCTTTTACTAAAGCGGAGAAGATTAAACCGGTAGCGATGGCACAACCTGTGATTGGTAAAAATGTAATACCAAAAGCAATAACTTTAGCAGCTTTAATAAATAACAAAATAAAAACTAAATTATTAATAAAAAATCTATTAAAAATTTTACATAGTCATGTACTAAAATATCGTAAAAATTTACAAATCAAGAATTACTATTTAGTATTCAAAAAAACTCTACAGGAGTTCTTAAATAATTAAATATAAAACTTAAAAAAATAAATATATAAAAAAAAAAAAAAAAATAAAAAAACTGTTTTAAAGCTGAAATACAGTATGTTGTATAAGTAAATGTGACTTCTTGGGTGGCATATATTTTTCTTATAAGTGTAAGTCAGTATATATATAAAAGAAATAAAGATAAAAAAACAAATAAATGGAAAAAGAGAAATGCAGCAGCAAAAGGACCGTCATTTTTGAACCAAAAAACTGTACTTGTTTTATGATATGAGAAATGATCTCTTTTCGAATTACCCCATGATCATTTGTTTGGTTCATGACTTAATTGTATATAATCAACTAATCTAGTTTTATGGTATCAGTTTACGTCAGTAAAATAGCCAAAGAAACTCATAAAAAAGTGAACATACAATAAATAAGATAAAAAAAAATTAATAAATATTACTATAAACATAGATTTTTTTCAATTAAACCATCTTAAATTTATTTGAAGAAAATAAGCTAACAATAGAATAATAGTATACATACTTACGAATTTAAAAAAAAAAATACGAGAATATCAATTTCATCAAGAAACTACAAAAGATACAGAATAGTTAATCTCATAATAAAAAGGTACCATAACGAATAAACAAGCTGCACCTAACGATAAAACGTATCAACCTTCAATTAATCAAAAAGTTTTATATCAAGAAAACCATACTCTTTTATCACGTCCAGTATAACTACCAAATCTACTTGTAATTAGATTTTCTGCTATTCAAGCAAAAAGGAAAATAAACATTATTCAAGATTGTACTAAACTTCATTCGACTGGTTCTCATATAGGTTCATCATCCGTCAAACAAGCATCTATAAAAAATAAAATAAATAAACCTCTTAAATATAAAAAACCATCACCAAAAGTTTTTTTAAAATTAGATAAAAATAATACCGAATAGTGTTTAACTATGGTATTTAAATAAACACTTAAATTAAAAATTGAGTTATTTATATTATAATAATTATTTACATAAAAAATAACAACATTGTTATCAAATTTTACTAGATTGTTTGAAGTATTATTAAAATTTTTTTTTAAATTTTTAGGTAATTTTCTACTAAAACCGGTTATATTATTTTTAGCAAATTTATAATTATCTAATATCTGGTCTGTTACAGGGTATGTATATTTTTTTAGTATATTTAGATTACTAAAAAAGGTGGATTTAGAACTTATTAATATTTTTTTAAAAAAAGCCAAACATACACAAATATAATGATAAATACATAAAACGTTATTAAGTTAAAATCTGACTACTTTAAATTTAATTTAGTTTAACTAAAAATTTAATACGTTTTTACTAAAAAATACTATCATTTAGTGTTAAAATAGTTTTTTATAAAAATATAGGTTTTATAAAATACTAAATAATATGCAAAAAATAAAGGATATAAAAAAAAATATTAAGTTAAGACGTTTTCTTACTACAAATAAAATAGATTCTGGCATAGAGTAAAAATTTAGGTTTTTAAAATGATTTTTAAATTTTAATGGTTTAATATTATTTTTTATAAGTTTTTAATATAAAATACTCTTTTAGTAAAAAAACATTAATTATATATTTAAAATTAATAAACAGTGCATATTAAAAAACCTCCAACTTTATAACGAATAGCTTCTTGATGTGTTAATATACCTTTTGGTGTACTTAAAATCAAATATGAGTTATAAGTGTTAGTTTTTAAAATATTTAAAGAGTTTAGTCTTATTCTAATAGGATTTGATGATCTACTATAATTTTTTAAATTTAAAATATTAGAGTATCTATCAAATCAAGTTGTATAAATACGATATTTGTAAGGTTTTAATAAAACAAATCTTCTAATTATATTAAGTTTATGGAAAACTTTAATAAGTTTTAAAATTTTATTATTTACTTTAATATCAAAAAAATAATTTTTTCTCGCAATATTTAATTTTAAATGATTTATTAAATAAGTGTAGTTTAACTGTGTCATTAAAACTTGGAAATACATGATTCGAACATGTACTATCTAGACCCAAAATCTAGCGCTTTACCGATTAAGCTAATTTCCATAAAACAATACAGTGATTTGATTTTTCTATAAATATCTAGACTCATATAATATTTTTTTATTACTATATAAAAATCAATAAGAATCAGCATAATTAGCTGTTTTTCAGAAAAAAAAATTATTAATTAAAAATTTATTAAAAATAAGGTTAAAAAAGTAAAAATAAAACGATAATGTTTCTTGTAAAAAAATTAACAATAAAGTTAAAATACGTTGTATAGGTAAATATGTAAAATTAAATTGAAATTTCATTAAAATATTATTGTTAAAACTATCAAATTAAACAAAACATTATTGTTATTAAAAACACCGTTAAAATATAACCTAAGAATTTTACTCAACCCATTTTTGTTAAAAAATCATAACGGTATCTGGGTATACAACCACGTATTACTATTAAAAATGATAAACAAAAAGCTACTTTACAAGTCATTATTAATGAATAATCGGTGCTGTATAAAAATAAATAATTATCTGATATATGATTAAAAACTCATAAATCGTTAAAAGATGTTGTAAAAATAATTAAATCATGTATTCAGTTATAAAAAGCCAAATATACACAAAAAATTAAAAAATGTTCAATAAAAATATAAATTTATTTTTTATTTTTGAAAAAACCTTTAATATTTTTAAATAAAGGTGATATGTTTAATTTTAAAAGTCTATAACTAGATGTAGTAGTACTTAAAAACTTAGATCTATTAATAATTGTTTTTAAAACTCAATTAGAATCTTTTCAAGTAAAATTTCTAACGGTTTTAGATGATAAAGTAGTAGAATATAAAAAAACACGAAATAAAGTATTACGATAAAAAACTAATGCTCCAATAAATAGAAATACTAGAACTAAAGTTCCGTAAGCGTCAACCATTTCAAGAGTTGTATGGTAAATGTTCATTACATAACCATCACGGCTTGCATGAAATAGGATAGGAGCTGAAAGATATGCACAATAAAGGATTCAATGTGATTTCAATCAGGAAAACATACTAAAACTATTAATTAAATATTATATTAAAATATATTTTTAATAGTTGCAAAAAATAAGATTTTATAAAAAAAAAATAACTCTATCAACTAGAACGTCTAACACCAGGTAAAACACCATCGTATGACTGAAAACGTAAAGCAAAACGAGAAAGTTTAACTTTCTTTAAAATATTTCATTGTCGACCTGATTGTACACAACGATTTACTTGTTTAACAACTGAAGATGATCTTGGTAATAAAGATTTTTGAAAAGTAGCATAATATCTATAAGATATTGGTAATGATTTATTTCGTACTATACTCTTAAAAAGTTTATTTTTCATTTCGTATTTTACATACATTTTTCTTCTATAATTATCGAGTAACTTTCACTGTTCTTCTCTAATATTAATAATTCTTATACACAAAAAAATTATCTATCAACATCACCAAATACAATATCTATAGAACCTAATATTGTTACCATATCAGCAAAATAATGACCTTGAGCCATTCTTGACATAATTTGCATATGGTGAAAAGATGGTGTTCTTATTTTACAACGATATGGATTAGAAGTACCGTCTGAAATTAAAGATACACCAAACTCACCTTTAGGAGCCTCTACAGCTTTATAAGTAAAACCTTTAGGTACTCTTATACCTTCACTATAATGTTTAAAATGGTTAATCAAACTTTCCATTGAATTATATTTTGTATTATAATTTAATTTATTATATTTTTCTGTATATAATGTATTGAAAAATGAAAAAAAATCAGAACGTGTATTAGTACTATTAAAACTTGCAGTATCTTTATAAGATAAACTTGTTAAATTAGTTAATACTTGAAATACGATATTGACACTTTCATACATTTCTCTCAATCTTATTAAAAATCTATCATAACTATCACCCCTTTTACCTAAAAAACCTTGCATAGATAAAAATCAATAATGTGCATAAGTTTCTGATTTTAAAAACCTCATATCTTTTTTAATACCGACACTACGTATTACCGGACCTGTAACACCGTATGAAATTGCGTCGTTTAAATTTATACTACCAACACCGACTAATCTAGATTTTCAAATCCTATTTGTGGTTAATACGGTAAAAATTTCAGTTAATACTTTAAAACAATCTCTTGCAAATAAGGCTACATCTAGAAAAAATTGATAATTAAGACCTGTTCAATCAACATCATTTGGTCTATAAAAAGCTGCATGAAAACGAGCACCTGAAACACGTTCATAAAATTCCATTAATCTTTCACGTTCTTCGAAAGCCCAGAAAAGTGGTGCAGAATTACCTACATCCAATGAGTGACAAGATAATGCTAATAAATGATTTAATATTCTTGTTAACTCGTCAAATAATACACGTATTTGTACGTATAAAGCTGTATGTGATATTGTTTTAGTTAAAGATTCTATCGCTATACAAAAAGCATGCTCTTGAGTCATCATAGAGACATAGTCTAAACGATCAAAGTAAGGTAGAGATTTTAAATATGTTCTACTTTCTATTAACTTTTCAGTTCCTCTGTGTAGGAAACCTACATGAGGATCAGCACGTTCTACAATTTCACCATTTAATTGTACAACTAAACGTAAAACTCCATGAGCGGCTGGATGTTGTGGTCCAAAGTTAAGTACAAAGCTTTTTACACGTCTTTCAGACATTGAGTTTTGAAGAAAAGTTGGTTGTCAAAAATTAAAAATGTTTGATTTCAAAAAAATTATAATAACATACTTTTAGTATTTTATAAAAATTAATTTATATATTTTCAGTTATACATGTTTAAAATTTCAGTACGAGAATCGACTAAACTTATAGGATTAAAATCATTTAGTAAAAAAGGTTCATACAATACAAAAGTAGAAAGTGTGAAGTAATCAACCTCTAAATACTTAGGTATATCAAAAGATTTAATACGTGATGTTAAAACTCAGTCAGGTAATCTTGTTGATTTTTGCTTATCACGCATCATATTGTGTTTTTTAAATTTAACTTTTGCTAATTTTAATAAACGGGTTTTTTTATACTTTTGTCAGTTTAACATTCAACGATATATAATATAATATTTTAAACTTACTATTATTTGAATAAAATCACCTTTAAATAGGTTTAGATTTTCATTATTAGATAAAATACCATTAACAAAAACAACATTATTATTTATTAAGAGTTTTGATAATTTTATATCGGTTACAAAATGTGAATTAAATAACATATTTAATAATGTTAATTCTTTTATAAAAATATGTGCATTATTTTTTACTCTAGACAACCTAACTAATTCTTTTGTAAGTCTATATTGATATTTTAAATTAAAATTCAAGGAGTTGTTAATAGCTTTTCTAGCATTTCTTCATATACGTGAATAACCTGGTTTAAATTTTATTCTTTTAATACGAACTTCTTTTTTAGAATAAAGGTTAAGATTTTTATTATAAAAGAATCTATCTTTAAATATAAAATTTTCAGAATTTGAAGTATTTAATAATAAATTATTTTTTGAAAAAAAAATATTATTAGAAAAACTGCTAAAAGATTTTATATTAAAATTTTTAAACTTATTAAAATTGTTTGAAAATAAAGAAGAGTTTGTTAATTTTAAAAAACCTGGTTTTTTTAAAAAAAAACGTTTAATATCATTTAAATAGAAAAAAGTAAATTTATACCTATTTATTTTAGATCTGATTTTATTATTAATAACTGTATTAATGTTTTGTATAAACAAAAAACCTAAATTTGAAAGTATAAAGGATGTTTTATATTTACTAATTATAGGTAATTTACCAGATACTGTATTAAATGTAGTTTTAATATTATCTAGTGGTTTAAAAATAAATTTTTTTAAAAATTTCGTTTTAAAATGTTTTTTGGAATTTTTTAACAATAATAAATTTAACTTTAATTTATTAGAACCTTGTAAGTTATATTTTATTAAGTTTTTGGTAAAAACTTGTTTTATAAAAGAAAATTTAGTTAAAGATTTGAACCCTTCAATGTTTAAAGTTGTTTTTAATTTATCTAGTATTTTTTTTGAGATGTTATTTAGTTTTAAAATCGATTTTTTAATTTTTATAGATTTATAAATAAAGTTATTTTTTAAAAAAAAATTAATATTATTGGATTTTGTTTTCAAATTTAAAAATTTATTCGATAAACCTTCACACATTAATAAAGGTTTATTCAATAAGTCGTAATCGGATTGCATAGGTTTTTTGAAAATAAATAATTTAAAATTAGACCTAAAAATTCTAAAAAAATGTTTTACAACTATTCTATACTTTTTCACATTGTTTTTTTTAACTCGTCTGATAAAATTTTTTAAAAAGTAATGTATAGGTTTAAATTTAAAACGAAGTCTTCGCATTTTTTTTATTTTTTTTGGTTTTTCTATATTATTTTTTTTTAATAATTTAACTGTGTAATTTGTTTTTTTTGAAGAATTAATTAATAATCTAAAACTGTTTGATCATTTCCTTCTTCTGTAAAACTTTAAAAAAGTTTTTTGATTAATTTTTTTCAACAAGCTTTTTTTTAAAAGAATATTGTTATAATTAAATACGTTGGTATTTTTATTTTGTTTTAAAAAACGATTAAACCTTATTAATTTATGGTTTCGCATCGTTAAACGTCGATAACGTCAAGCAAAAAAACGAACTCGAGAACGTTTTAAATAAAACATAAAATTAAGTCATTTTTTGTTTGAAATAAATAATCTAAAATACCTAAACATAGTTAAACTTTGTTTTTTTCTTAAAATATATTTTCTTCTGGATTTTAAAAACTTTTTTTTTAAAAAAAAAGATTTTTTTGAGAAAAAAAATTGACTTGTTGTTTTTAATGTTTTTATAATAAAAACCCTTCCTTTTTTATTATTAACTATACTTTTTAACTTGTATTTAAAGATTTTTTTAGTTAATTTACTAGTTAGTTGGTTATATTTAGTCTTGTATAGTTTTTTTTTATAAAAAAGTAAGACTTTTTTAAGTAAAAAGGTTTTAATAGGTTTACTTTTGACATACTTTATTTTATTTTTATAAATATTTAAAAACAAATGTTGTTTAGGTGTTAAATAGTTTCTTTTTTGTTTTTTTAAAGAATTGGTTTTGTTTTCTGATTTTTTATCTAATCTTAAAAATTTACTATAATTGTTTTTTAAAAAATTTGAGTAATTTATTATTTTTATTTTTTTACGAAGTTTTGAAATAAGAATAAAAAACCAATATCTCTTTTTAAATCTTATTTTGAAATCTTTTTTGAAAAACTTTAAAGGTTTATTTAAATGTTTTTTTTGGAAAAATGTAAATTTACGACTTTTTTTTATTTTAACAAAAGGTGAGAAAATATTGAAACTATTTTTTTTAAAAAGTTTATGATAGTTTTTAAAATCTTTATGAATATTATACTGTATTATTTTTTTTTTTGTTAAAAGGTTTGTTTTATTATTGTTAAATTTTGTTATATATAGTATATTTTTATAAAATTTTTTTATTTTTTTTTGGGATTTTTTATTAAAATCAAAAATTAATTTATTTTTTTGAAAAAATTTAAAAAAAATAGAAAATAAATAACTATGATTAAAAATATTTGTTAAATTATTATTAAACAGAACTATAGTAAAAAGGGGTACGTTTATTAAAAAAGTGTAAACGTTTAATGTATTTATGTTGAAATATAATCTGGTATTATTGTTAGTATTGTAAGTATAAAGTTTATTTATTAAAGATGTTGAATAATTCTTATTGAATATATTATAACACATAATATCTTAATATATATATATTTAAGTTTAAATTAAAATCAAGTATTCGTTTTTTTTTTTACTTTCTTTAAACTAGAGTTGTTTTTTGTCTTTTTTGTTTTTTTTTTAATGACTTTATAATTAATCTGCTCTTCTTTTTTATTTTTATTTAAGTTTTTTTGTATATTTGTAATAAAATTTCTAATAGTTTTATTATAATGATACGAGGTTCATGCGTTTGATCAAGTTCTTTGACCACGTGAAGGTTTACCTAATGCTTGTGCTTTACCTCTATAGGATTTTATTAAATAAAGTCTTATGAGATTAAAACGGTTTATTTCGTAAACTTGATTATTTACACTACTTATTTGAGATAACAATATATTTATAGATTTTCTTAAATCTTTATCATAATATGAAAAAAGTTTAAGATAATTATTATAAAGTAAATTTAATTCAAAACGTTTCAATATTTGGATTTTTGTTGCTAGATTAATACCACCGACTTCACTACAAAATGATTTTAAATTACTTTGAAATGATACTACTCTACCATTATATAAAAAACCCTTAGACCAGTATATTTGTAAAACTTGTTCAAATTTCAATTATTTTCAATTATTTTTTTTTGTTTTTTTTTAATTGTTTAGCTTTATATAAAGCTAATTTTCTATTCCAAGTAAACTCGCCATATTTAAAACCAACTACCCAACGATTAATATATTTAACTATGAATTTATTACCTGTATATATATTAACTTTCATACCTACAAATGTAGGAGTTATAGTTGAACTTCTATCATATATAAATCTTTCTTTTTTTTTATGTAATTCGTTATCTTTTATTAAAAAAATTTGACGTCAAGTACTAGGTGCTACGTAAGAAATTTTATAGGTTTTTTTTAAATTATTTTCTAACTTAATCATGTCTAAAAATACACAATAAATAATAAATATTACTTAAATTTAGTTGTTTTACCTCATGGTGTTCTAGGGTATTTTATAGATTTTGTTCTACCACCATGTGGATGATCTACTGGATTCCTTGCTACCCCTCTTACAATAGGTTTTACACCAAAAGATCTTCAATACCCTGATTTAGTATTAGATAATAGGCGTTTATTTTTTAAAGCAACCTGACCTAAAGAAGCTAATGAATAAATAGAAAAGGTTTTACGAACACCAGAAGGTAGTTGTAATAAAGCTGTGTGAGAATCAAAATCCAATTTAATTATTCTCGCAAAAGTACCAGAGCTTCGTGCATACTGTATCCCAGCACCTGGAAATAATTCTAATAAAGATACTTTTGATAATCTTTTTATTGAATATAGTAAAAATAGTGATGGTTCAGGTAAATAAGAATTTAAAGTAGTTAGTTTTGGTGTAAAATAAATAAAATTAAATATTTTAAATAAGTCGGTTGCTGGTAAATATGTAACACCACCTGATGCTAAAAAAGATAATGATACAAGTTTATTTTGAAAAGGTATAAGTTTAAATGTTGTAATAACAGACATAACTCTAACTCTCATAGAATAGTTTATTAAAGGTCTTATCAATTTTAATTTTAAACTGGATTTAGTTCAAACAACTGTTCGTCCTGAATCGTTACGACCGGATTTTGAATACTTTCTTCAAGTAAGTTGTTTAAAGTTTTTTCGTTCAAATCATAATGAAGTTAATTTTTTAATATTTCTTGAAGCATTTGAAACTATACGTAGTTTTTTTAAAAACAAAATTAATTATTAAAATTTTTACTGAAATTTGTGAAGATAATCATTATTCGATTAATTTACATATGATCACCCCCATACCATTCATTTGTAGTATTTAATTCCGAAAGTACAAAACCTATTTTACCTTGTAATTGTATTAAACCAAACAATAAAGCTTCGGCAGTTGGAGGACAACCAGGTACATAAATATCTACAGGTATAATTCGATCACAACCTCTAATAACAGAATAAGAATAGTGATAATAACCACCACCATTTGCGCAACTTCCCATTGATAAAACTCAACGAGGATCTGGCATTTGTTCATAAAGACGACGTATTGTAGGAGCCATTTTATTAGTTAAAGTTCCTGCAACTATAATTAAATCAGAGTGTCGTGGTGAAGCTCTAAAAACAATACCAAAACGATCTTGATCATAACGACTTACAGCAGCATGCATCATTTCGACTGCACAACAGGCAAGACCAAATGTTAAAGGCCATAAAGAACCTGCACGAGCTCAAGAAATTACAGAAATCAATTTAGTTGAAATTCATTCAAGTTTCATAAAAAAACAATAACTGTATTACTTATTACTTAATATTTAATAATACTAATAAACTTAGTATTTTATAAATTTCAATACTTTTTTTTAATGTAATATTAAAAACAATGTCTAATATTTGTTTTATATAATCTGATCTAGTATTATTAAAGACTATTGGATAATAATTTAATTGACTTGTGGAGTAAACTGGGTTATTATTTATAGTATTAATATACTTGATTGTATTTGTATCATTAAACGAGGATATAAAAAATCACTGATTGTTTTTAAACTTTTTTAAAAATAAGTACGAGTTAAAGTTTAATTTATTAAAATAGTTTGATAATCTGTTTAAAAATGAACTTGATATAAAACTCTCAACGTTTTTTATATATGAATTGTTTTTTTTTTTCAGAAGCATAAAATTATAAGTCAAAAATGAATGTTTTAATAATTGATAATTAAAAATAAACTTACAGTATTGTTTAAAAAACAAATAATCATTAGATCAATTTGAAAAAACATTTTGGTAAACAAGTCAATTGGTTAAATGTTTCCTACGTGATCATGATTTTCGTGAAAGTTTTGTTATCGATTTTATATTTTTTTTAAAATATACGTTTGATTTAAAAGTTGATTCATAATGAATAAAATTTAAATCTGAATATTTATCAAAAAAAATATTATTTAGCTGGTTTACATATGATCACCCCCGTACCATTCGTTTGTAGTGTTTAGTTCTGAAAGTACAAACCCTATTTTACCCTGCAATTGTATTAAACCAAATAGTAAAGCTTCAGCAGTTGGAGGACAACCAGGTACATAAATATCTACGGGTATAATTCGATCACAACCTCTAATAACAGAATAAGAATAGTGATAATAACCACCACCATTTGCGCAACTCCCCATTGATAAAACTCAACGAGGGTCAGGCATTTGTTCATAAAGACGACGTATTGTAGGAGCCATTTTATTAGTTAAAGTTCCTGCAACTATAATTAAATCTGAGTGACGTGGTGAAGCTCTAAAAACAATACCAAAACGATCTTGATCATAACGACTTACAGCAGCATGCATCATTTCGACTGCACAACAAGCAAGACCGAATGTTAAAGGTCATAAAGAACCTGCACGAGCTCAAGAAATTACAGAAATTAATTTAGTTGAAATTCATTCAAGTTTCATATTTTAATTTATATTTTAGTATGAATATATGTTGAAGTTTAACATTTTATTTAGATACTCGTAAAGATTTCCTAACATATTTAGTAAAACCATCAGGTCTAGATGTTCCATAAACTGATCTACGTTTTCGTTTGTAAATAACTGGTGAAAAGTCATAAACACCTCGTACAAGACTATAACCAACCCCAGGTAAATCATTAGCTCTACCACCATTAACTAAAACCCTGTTATACTTTGAACACAAATAACCTATTCCTGGTATACGTGCAGTAACACGAAAACCGTTAGTAAGTGTAACTTTTGCAACATGACGTACAGCTGAGTTTGGTTTTTTCGGTGACATAGTAGTTACTTTATTAACTATACCTTTTAGTTGTGATTGTTTTTGTAATGCTGGTGTTCTAGTAAAGTTAAGTTGTTTATATTGTTTTTTTCTCAAATAAGATTGTTTAAAACTAGCCAAATATACACAATTTGTTTATTAAATTATAATTAAAATATAAAAGATTGTCAAGTAATACCCAATCAAAACATTAAGATAATTAAACCACCGAAAGTTATAAACTCTTTAGATGACAAATCAACAGGTAAAGTTTTTAACATTTGTATAGACGAACCAAATAAAACATTCATTCAACTTCTGAAAAAAAATGTAGGAGCTAATAGATACAATAGGACTATAAATAATAAACAAAGTAAAGGAAATAGATCAAAGAAAAAACTAAAAAATAGTATCTCTGCTATAAACATTATAGATCCTGGGAAACCTAAAAAAACTAAACAGTTTACTAAACCTATTAAAAAAAGTTTGGGACATAAAAAATTTAGACCATTTATTTCAGTAATTAATCTAGTTTTAAATCTACGACCTATAGCATCGACTAATAAAAAAGAGTTAGTTGACAATAAAGCATGACTTATAAGCATACAAAAGCTAGCCAACATTAATGCTGATTGACCACTTATTACACAAATAGTAAGTCAATGCATTTCTACAACCGTAGAATATGCAACTAATTTTTTTAAATCGATTTGATAAAATAATTTAAAAACCGCATCTACTATACCTATTGTTAAAAAAGGGTATACAAAATAAAAAGTTGGTTCCAAATTTATAGTTATTAAACATTTTAATAAACCAAAAAAAGCGAATTTAACTAAAACACCGCTTAAAAAGATTGAAAAGTTTGTTGAGGCTTCTACATGAGCTTTTGGTAATCAACCATAAAAAGGTCAGATAGGTAATTTTACACCAAAACCTACTAATCAACAGAAAAATAAGAAATTTAATTCAAAAGTAGAAAAACAAAAATTGCTTATAACACTAAATAAAGATGAATTACATATAAAAAATAAATAAAGAAATGCAAATATTAAAAACAAAGCACCAAATTGTGTTCAAAAAAACATTAAATAAGCTGCTTCAACACAGCGACGAGTTTTAGCAAAATTATATAATATAAAAAAAGACGGAACTAGCAACATTTCGTATGCAAAAAAAAATAAAATAATAGAATCGGTGAAGAATAATAAATAACCTGACATTAATATAACTGTACAATAAAAGATAAAACTAGATAACTCATTTATATTATAAGAAAGGCAAAAAAGTACAGACATTGTTGTAATTATTATAAATATATAAATAAAAGGGAAATAATAAACAGATATTAAGTTTAAATTTAAAGAATTAAAATTTAATAAATAATTGAAAGAATAATAATCGAAAAAATAAATATTAACATCGTTAAAAAAATAACAGATTTGGAATGTTGAAAAAAAATCTAGTAAATAATATAAAACTGTTAGAGAAAACAAAGAAAAGAAAATAAAAAAACCTATAACATATTTTAATAAAATGTTAATTAAATCAATTCGATAAAAAACATTCATGTAAAAAAGTCTAAAAAGAAATAAAACAAAAATAAATGTTAAAAATAAAAAAATTACATAATATATAAAACCATACCACAACAAAAAAATTGAATATTTAATAGAAAGTATTGAACTTTACGTTAGTAGATTTTACCGCTTCAAGATTTAAATAAGAGTTGTGTTTAAATTTTACGATTGTTTTAGTAGCAACTTTGGTACTTATTTTCTTAAAAAAATGTATAGCACGACCTAACCTTAGGTTTTTAAACTCGAAAATAAATAAACCACCTTTCATTTGAATAGCTCAAGAGTTTAATCTACCAGCACCTTTTCCCATTCGCATTCCTTTAGGTTTTTTAGTTAAAGGTAAATGTGGAAAAGTATTAAATCAAACTAATCTTTTAGTATACTCTGGTTTTTTTACAGCTTTTTTAATAAAAACTTTTAATCTAAAAATCTGTTTGGCGGACATACGTAATGGTTGTAAAGTTAATAATCCACAATCACCGTAAGTTAATGAACCTTTAGTTCAATTTTTAACAACACGTCTTTTTTGTTTACTTTTGTATTTGAATTTTCTTGGTTGTAATAACAAAGATACACATAATATAAATAAAAACATATACTAAATTCTATATTAAAAGTCATGATATAATTAATAAAAGGTCTTCAGTAAATATAAAACCAAATATTATAAAGAATAAAAAAATATTAATGGTATAAAAATACAAAGGTACACTTCTTAAACTATGTTCCACTATTGGTTGGAAATTAGAGCTGTTTGTAGCGTTTAGAAATCTAATATTTTGGATATAAAAATATAACCCTAAAAATAATAAAAAGAAGAAGAAAGGGAAAAGTATAAAAAAATTTGAATTGCATAATAAAGTAAATATGAATATTTTAGAAAAAAATCCCCAAAAAGGTGGAACACCTGCCATAGAAAATAAAGAAATAATTAGTACTTTTGAGAAATAATTATTAGATCCTAAATCATTGAAAGATTGAGTTGTTTTCATATCAAAACTTGTAAATTGAAAAAGGGTATAAAAAATAATAAATAGCGATAAATTATAAATAAACATATAACTTCAAAGCAAAACTAAAATGTCACTAAACTCATGATAAAAGACCAAATATACACAATAACTAGCTTTTTTAATTTAATGTTTTAAAATAATCTAGTAATAACAAATTATCTCGTTGTCTAATCATATTTTGATTAAACTTTAATTTAACTCTCTGGGTTTTTCTAAAACCACTAAAGTTGTTGTTTTTAATTGAATTTTTATAAGTTTTTGCTCATCTATCTTTTTTTTTAATATTCCTCGGACTTTTTAAAACAGCCAAATAAACACAAAAGTTATTATTAATAAACAATACTTTATAATACTATAAAATAAATACAAAATCAACTATACAAAAACTACTCATAGCCAAAAAAATAAATAAAGTATTTAAGATACTACTCATAGCTAAAAAGGCTTTGATATAATAAGATTCGCATAATATGAAAACCAAAAACAATATACCAAAAACAATTAATATTGTATTGATAAAAAGATTAAAATAAAAGATCTCATTTAAATATATTAGTAAAAAATATATAAAAAATAAGAAAATAGAAAAATAAAAAAAGTATATATAAAAAAATAAAGCGTGGATAGGTATACCTTTAAAAAATATTGGTTTTCAAAAATAAAATGGAACTAAACCACATTTTAAAAAAATACAAAACATAAGATTAAACCATACTAAAGATATTAAAAAAGTTGATTTAAAATCACTAATTGATATAATATAATAAAAAACTGATTCTAAGATATATCAATCGAATGTTAAAAATTTTACATAAAATAAAACTAAAAAAATAAAAAGATTTAAAGATCCTATAAGAGATATTCAGAAGAAAAACATCAAAGTTTGTAAAAAAGAAAATGGAGTTGATTGATTAAAATAAGAGTGGTTGGTTAAACTGAGATTGTTGTAAAAATAGGCTGACGAGAAAACAGATGTAATAAGTAAAAGTGTTATAAGTGTAGAAAGTATTTCTATAAAAAAAATTACAGTAAAAATATTGTTTGAATAAAATAATAAAAGCATTCAAAAAAAAAACGAATATATAACTATCGTATAATCATATATTTCTTGAGAAGAGTAATAAAACGATGATAAATAAGATACTCAAACCAATGTAAAAAGAAAAATAAGTAAATATGTTATTTTAAACTGTAATTGTGAGAATAATAAATGACCAAATCATATAGAAATTAATGGACTTGTTCACGAATAATTAATTAATAGTATTATAAATAAAGGTGTTATAAATACTCACAAAAAATCAAAACCCGTTAAATAATTAAAAAAAGTTAAATTTGAAAATTGATTAAAATTTGTAAACTCTCTTATATTAGATATTAAATAAAGTATTATTGAGAATACTAAAAATATATATAAATATACAAATAAGTAAGTAAAACTTCATAAAGACGAGAATGTTAAAAAGAAATTTGTAGGTGTCACTAAAAAATTGAAAAAAGGAATTGACAAAATTACTTATAAATTTATAAATGGTTTTGTATATCTTATATAATATTTAATATTAAAAAATTGTTTGAAACGATAAATAAATACAAGATAATACTATTATAGCCAGAAAATATAAAGATGTTGTATGAAACAATCAACTTATAAATACCATAAAATGATTTAAAGAATAAAAAATAAAATAAGATATGTGGGTATTATCAAAATTAATATAAAATAATAAGGTATTGATGTTATACAATAATATTATAACAAAAATGAACAATTTAAATAAAAATGGTGTATTAATTTTATTCAAAATTTGTATTTAGAATCGAACTAAATTAAATTATAATTAAAAAATTAAAACTTAAGTACACGTTTATGTAATAAACTTAACCAGACTACAAATACAGTAAACGATTTTGTTTGTCTAAATACCCGTGCCTGGACTTGAACCAGGACCCTTAATGGACGAAGTTTTAAGCCTCGCATGTCTACCAATTTCATCACACGGGTTTTAAAAAAGTTTAGCTATAGCAGTTATAAATTATATTATAAGTTATAGGCGGTTATATATAATAAGTAATTGATAATTAAACTTTTTTTAAAAAGCTGTAAAAATTAAAAAACGTTTTATCAGTTAAAAACGTCTGTATATTATAATTTTTTAAAAAAAGTAAGTTTGTATCAAAAAAAGGGAATAGTCGTTTAGCGGTCAAAAGAGATAATAAACCCTGATCAACTGATTTGAGAGAATATTCACTTATAAAGTTAGATTTTATAGAAACTTTAAACTTATAAAATTTAAAAACTATTTGTTCTTTAGAATTAGTTTTATGGGCCATTGGTGCTTTTGTTAAAGTATACATTTTTCTTCTAATAGGTAAAAACGCAAACTCTATAACCCTATCATCATCTTTCTGTTTTACTGTAAAAGTTAAATAATATAATCAAGTCATTATTAAATAAGATTGTTTTATTAAAATTGTTGGTTTTTTTAAAAAACTATCTTGATCCATACTTAAACCATCAATCCTTATATTATTTAACAATTTAGGCGCTATTAAAGAAATGAATGTAAAATTATAAGTTATATCAAATTTAGTGTTAGTTTTATTGGCAATTCTAGCACTAGTATTCGAGTATTTAATTAAATTATGAGAATCTTGTAGATTGTTTTTTATTGTTTTTATTTAATCGGGCTAGCAGGAATCGAACCTACATTATTAGATTGAAAGACTAATGTCCTAACCATTAGACGATAGCCCGTAGATTTTTTAAATTTTTATAAATTATTTTAACGTGTCTTACAAATTTATACTTGTATAGTTACGGGAGCTTGTACGACTATATCATTTACAGAATCAAAAAACAACTCTCTTAAACCTATAGACGGGTATGATTTTTGAAAAGGTACGCTAGTATCACCATACTGTAACAACAAGTTACGTAAATCTTTTTTATTGTTAAAAACGTTTCCACAAAGTTCAGAAACTTCACGCTCGAGTCAATTAGCAGTTGGATATAATTCAGAAACAGAGTTTAATGAAAAGTTAGAAAATTTTTTAAAAGATTCTACACAAAAAAAAAAAAATCTTTCTTGAAATGTCAAATTATGAAAGTTATAAACAACTATTGAGTTTTGGGTAAAAACGTTATTTAAGTTTTTTTTAAAATCTCTGTCGGAAACACTTAAAGGTAATTCATAAGAAAAAATATCTACTAGTTGGCTTGAATATAAAATAGAAGCAAATCTCATATGTATAGAAGAATAGTATAACAGGTTTTGGGGTATCAAAATAGATATATTTTTGAAACCATGTATTTTATTAACTAAATACAGATGATGTAAATTAAAAAATAGGTATTCAAAAAATAGTTTAAAGTTACGACCATTGTTGTTAGAAACGAAATTCAAATGTTTTAAGATGGATTCGAACCAACGACCCCAAAGTTTTCAGCCTTGTGCTCTACCAACTGAGCTATTAAAACAAATTAAAACCATAAACTGGAAAAGATTTTCAAAAACCTAAGCCTAAAAAACAAAAAGCAAAGATATTAGTTTTAATAAGATTAGATTAACCAGTTAATAACCATAGGGAGTATGATTTCTAATCAAATTATAAATTATAGTATAAATTGTGTGCCCTCTCTCTAATAAAAGTTATATATAGGGGGGGTGGGTGTATATACTTGTATTTAAGATACTCCGTAAAATAAGAAAAAGTCAATAGAAGAAATGGCCGAGTGGACGAAGGCGACAGACTGTAAATCTGTTAGTTATACTCACGTTGGTTCGAATCCAACTTTCTTCATTTAAAATTATTAAATAAACTTTAAATCTCTAAGATTTTAATAAAAGGATTATAATAGCGAAAACAAATAAATATAATATTACTTTATATAAAAATAATAAAAACATAAACTTTAACGACAAAACAAAAAAAACTAAAATCAGTCAAAACGTCTATTTTAATGATAAAACTAATTTAGTAGTTTACAGTAGGTTTTGGATTAAAAACTGACAAGATAGCTTACTAAAAAGTGTATTGGAGTATATCGACGGTTTTTTAACTAATATACAACCATCAAAAAGAAAAAGATTTAGATTTATTAAGAAATATCTTTTTTTCAATTCTGCAGTAGTCAACTTTTTAGCAATATATCATACACTGACGTTTAAGACTTTTTATAAATTTTTTAAATTCGTAAACCAATTCAACGTTTCAAAAAAAAGCAGTTATTACAATCTATATTTTAATTTTAGACTTAACAAGTTTTTTATTAGTATTTTAAACTCAAAAGGTAGATTATATACTTCTTTGTCTGTGGGTCTTTTTCTTAAATTTTTTCAAAATAAAAAATCTTTAAAAAAAAACAAATTATTTAAATTATTGTTAACTAAATATCTTAGAAAATTACTTATAATAACTAGTATTAAAAATATCCACTTGTATATAAAAAAAACACCAATACATATTTATGAAATATGAAATTTACTAATCTCTCCTTTACCAAAACCTTTTTTTAATCCTCTAAAAGGTATTAATATTGTAGAGTCTAACAATAAACATTATAATTTAAATATTAGGTACGTACTTTTTCAAAAAACTAAATCATATACTAGTATGAAAGTTTGTAGAAAAGGTAGACTTAAAAGAAAAATACAAAAAAGAATTATAAAATTAAATCAAACTAAAGATTAAACTATTTTTAAACTATTTTTAAACTATTTTTAAACTATTTTTAAACTATTTTTAAACTATTTTTAAACTATTGTGGATTATACTTAAATTATATATCATGAGTTTGACTTTGGCTCGGAGTGAACGCGTGCAAAATCTCTTGACACATGCGAATTTGATTGAGTTAGTATTTTTAACTTAATAGTGAATTGGTGAGTAATGTATGGAAAGTTTACCTAAAAGTTTACATTAACTGTAAATATTAATCTTTTTTAAATATTATTTATATATTAAAAAATTTAGTTAATTTTTTTTTGAAATAACTAAAAAAGATTAAGAAAAAAAAGAATACTTTTAGAGAAATCTGTACTAAAGTTGGTATTTTTAATTTTTTATTATTAGCCGAGTACTTTTAGCTGGATTGAAAGATCAGCCAGTCACACGGGGAATGAAAAACACCTCGCCGTTGGCAGCAGTGGAGAATATTGGTCAATAAACGAAAGTTTGAACCAAGGTTTTGCGGAGATGAAAGATTGATAAAATCGTGAAGACTATGGTAGTTGTAAAGTCTGTGCGCAGATCAAAATAATGATGAGGTATCTGAAGAGAATCCCGGGCTAACAACGTGCCAGCAGCTGCGGTAATACGTTGACGGGGGAGCGTTACTGGCCGTTACTAGGCGTAAAGTGTGGCTAAACTGTTTAAGAAATTATAAGCAAAATTTAAGAGTTGACGAGACTACTTATAAAATCTTAATACTACGGAGAATTAGAAGAAGTTAATAGTATGTATAATCTAGAGATAAAATTCTAACAGGTTATAAAGACTCTCAAAGGCCTCGGCAGTTAACTATTTTATATTCTGACGTTGAACCACTAAAGTATGGATATCAAATAGGATTGGAGACCCTAGTAGTCCATACCCTGAATTTATGGGTATTTTATATAGAAAGAATATTTTTTGTATATAAGCTAACGCGAAAATGCCTCGCCTGGGGAGTAAAGCTGCAAAGGTAAAACTTAAAAAGATTGGCGGGAGTTTGTATGAACGGTGGAGCGTGTGGTTTAATTCGATAATCCACGTGTAATCTTACCAATGTATTAAATATAAGTAATGTTAAATTTAATTAGAATTTACGAACTTATGTTAATTGGTACTGCATGGCTGTCGTCAGTTCGTGTTGTAAAATGTAATATTAAGTTATTCAACGAACGCAACCTTTACTATAAATTTAATATTAACTTTTTATTAAAGAAACTGTATTATTAAAAAATATTGTTAACCAAATTAATAGTATTGTTATGTTTAATATAGCTTAATAAAATTAAATATTGTTTATTGATACAATAAAGCGGGTTTTTTTTCTTAAGAAATTATCTAATTACATTATATTTTAACTATATAATTTTTAATTTATTTTTATGATAGTATATTTTTAACTAAACGTTTTAACAAACATTAGTTATAAATTTTCGTTATAAACATATTTTATTACTTTATTATTAAAGGTAATTAGTAGTTTTTCAAAGTCTTAATCTGTTTTAAGGGAGTTAAGGAGAAGTCAAGTCATTATGGTCTAAATATGTTGGGCTACACATGCGCTACAAAGGTAAAAACAATAAGATGCGATGGTTTAAACTTAAGCAAATCTTTAAAAATTATCACAGTTCGGATTGTAGACTGAAACTCGTCTACATGAAGTCGGAATCGTTAGTAATCGTAAATTAGTATGTTACGGTGAATGATCTATCAAACTTTGCACACACCGCCCATCACGCCCGAAGAGTTGTGACGGCTTTAAACTTGATCGTGGAATT
>Ga0194115_10001705_pt1 | contig 27427 bp, 27 predicted proteins | sample TA2MahsurfametaG_3_FD_148656 | JGI IMG/M metagenome (GOLD analysis project Ga0194115, IMG submission 148656) | Freshwater microbial communities from Lake Tanganyika, Tanzania - TA2015002 Mahale S4 surface | ecosystem: Environmental > Aquatic > Freshwater > Lake | place: Tanzania: Lake... | reverse complement strand
AAAATATAGCTAATGATAATGCTTTCTCTTCTAGTGTTTCACCGGGTACTTCAATTAGCCTTTCAATTTTAGCTTTTGATACTTCGTCTTCTAAAAATGCCGCAAAATTATCTAAACCAAGTTCTTCGTTTAAACGAGCATATGCTTCAGCATGTATACTTTCAAAATCAGCAAATGCACGAGACATGGCTTGTATTTCAGGTTTTGGAAACCAAATAGATACCTTAGTTGACCAATAATCGTTTACGTGAACCTCAGTTTGAGCAAATGATTTTAAGATATTACCTATAAGATTCTTTTCGGATTCATTTAATTTAAGTTTCCAATCATTCAAATCAGATGCTAAAGGTACCTCGTCTGCTAGCCAATGGGCTCTATGTTGGTTCTTATAATATTCAAATGCTGTTTGATATTCAAAAGGTTTGTAGTACAGCCTAGGGTCCGTTATTGACATGTTTATTAATTTTAATTTTTAGAGATGTAAGTATAAATAGCTACCTGCTTTATGTAGCAATAGTGTATTATTTATTCTTCTTCAAAAGTCTGCTTACTGTTCTCTAAAGCAAAAAATCTTCTTTTAAGTAATTCCCTCTCTGTTGAATTTATACCCGGCACACTTGTCTGGCTTGGCGGGGGGATGCTACTTAAATCTATAGAATTAGATATCTCAATGTGTCCGGTGTTTGTATCTACTTTAGCACTATAGGTCATCCCATCCATCCCATACCTATTTTTCATAATATGTACCCTACCCGTACCGTTCATCTTATCTTCTTTTTGTCTAGATAACGACATACAGAAGTCTGCTACCATTAACTTATCATAAGATCCTGCCGCCTTATCACCTTCTATTATATTATCCTTAGCTCCCATCCTATTCACCTGGGATGGTGATATAACCGGTATTTTGTACTCTTTAGCTAAAGCCTTACACGCAACATATAAATCATCAATCTCATCTTTCCTTTCGTTATACTTCTTACTAGGAGCTTTTAAGTAGTCAATGTAGTCGATAATAATTAAATCAGGTTTAAAACCCTGGTCTGCACATTTTTGGATATGCACTCTGATTGTTGATATACTAGCACTCTTAGGTGGGTATTCCTTAATAACTAATTTACCTGGAAGTTGATTTACAAGCTCCTCTACCTGTGTCCTGTAGTTAGACACCTCCTCTATACCTCTTCCAGAAAAGTAACAGTCAAATCGTTTACCTACATAATCTTGTCCTAGTTCTAAGGTGTAGTATATTACATTAAATCCTAATTTCATTGCATGAGCAGCTATAGCAACCATTGTCCATGATTTTCCTCCTCCTGGCGATCCAAACACTATACCTAAATCACCAGGTCCAAAGCCACCTTGTATCAAGCTATTAATCTCCGCCCAAGGAGTAGGTATAACTGGCCTGTAGTCTTCTCTATATCTTGTCTCTATATCAATGTTATACTCGTGACCAAGATTCTTATCCGCTCCTGCTTTCAACGCACTCTCTATGATAGCACGAATACTATCGTAGTCTCCGTTGTTTATAAGCTCTGGTGTTTGAAGTAGTGCTGCTTTTAATGCTTGATTCTTACAAAATGTAGCAAACTCTTCCTGTATGTATTTATGATCTTCGTTAGAGACTCTATAGGCCTCTCTCAGCTGCTCTGTAATAGCTGTCTTGAGTATATCGTTGTCTAACTTCTTCACTTCCACTGCTAATACCTCTAGTGTAACATTAGTATGGTACTTTTCAAAATAAGCTACGGCCTGTTGTATAATCCATTTATGCGCATCAGCATCAAAATAATCTACCTTCAAAGTATCCTTTACCTGCAGTAGGAACCCTTTATCAGTTAGAATCGAAGAAAGAACTTTAATTTGAAATGGTAAGCCGTATTGCGAAAGTCGTTGAAGTATCATTAGTCTATTTCTTAAATGTAGTAAGATTCCTGAAAGCTTCCAACCAGGAAGTTATGTTTTGTGCAACGCTTGCATTCATATTATCGGACTCATATAACATTTCAAATGCCATTGTGTTTAATACCGTATTACTCTCTAGTAAAAGCTTCTTAATAACTTCGATTTCGTAGTCAGGTATATTAGGATTAAGCAAATTCATTAGCTCGTAGTTAGTTTCAACTCTATCTTTTTGGCCTAAAATAGCTAAATACCCCTTATTAGTTTCATACTTACTTTCACATTCCTTAAACACACCCTCTAACGAAATATCGGTTGTTGATAAATTTGGAAATAACTTATGTAACGTCTTAGGTCCAATCTTATTTACTCCTGGTAAGTTATCGGATTGATCACCTAGTATAGCTTTACCTATTAAGTAATTAGCTGGAGTGGTTTTAAATTCTTCAACAACTAATGATTCAGTATAATGTTTTTTCTTTATAGGGGAATATACTCCGATATTTGAGTCTACCAGTTGTAGAAAATCTTTATCTGAAGACACAATTGTGGCTTTCTTTTTGTTTTGGCTAAAAATTTTAGCTATTAGTGCTATAATATCATCAGCCTCAACTTTATCAATGCTCACCATCTGTACTGGTAAACATTGTAAGTATTCAACAAGTCTTTCTATCTGAGTAGACATAGACTCTCTCTCAGCATCCCTGTCTTCGTAAATCTCCCAGTTAGTTATTCTGCTTAGACTTCTCTGTGCCTTATAACTAGGGTCTATATTCTTTCTGTTAACTGTAGACCCCTTGCCGTCGAATACTATGACTACCCGGGTAGGTTCATGCACCCGTATCATATACGCAAGCGATTTTAAGAAACCAGCCAGGCCTCCTATATGATTACCTTGCGGGTTAAGATAGTTTACTGTAGCAAAACTACGGATAAACGTGTTTAACGCATCGACCAACAGTATATGGTCGTTAAGTTTTCTAGGAGGCCTGGGCTGAAGTTTCTCTAATAGGTCGTTATGGTTCGATTTCACTGACTACTACTTTATCCTCTTCCATGTTCCCTTCTTCTTTCAGTTCAAAATCTACAGTACCGAATATGTTTAGCCAGTGTTCTTTGTGTTGCTTTTTATAATCTTCTACGGCTTTTGGTGTATCCTCAATAAACCCATGTGGTGTCATAATAATCCTACCGCGTGTTTGTACTCCGTTGATATGATTCTTCTCTACCTGTATGTTGGTTCTTTTTGCGAACTCTACCTGCAGACCGTCTTTAACAGCTTTCAACTTGGAGGTACCTGGGTTTGTTATATTACCGTACGTAACTACTAACGTAGCATCGTACCACATAGACATTCCTCCTTTGTTCATCATCTTAGGTTGTCCCATCGGTGCGTCTGGTTTCATAGTCCAGACTTTATTAATACAGACAAGAGTATTAGTGTACGGTGATGCTTCTTTTCGTGATAATAATATTTTCTGATTTACATTATTACCAAATTGTGTAGACATGGCCCCGCTATTCCATTCGTTATTATTCTTATTAGACCTAACTGATAATTCACAAGGTACTGATCCTACAGAATCCCAAAAGAACATCATATCGTAAGGCAAATGTCCTTTCTTCTGCTCGTCGATTAGATCTAAAATAAACTCGGCAACATCCTCGATAGTATCGATCCTGCTCCTGTCGGTATAAATAAAGAATCCATCGTAATCAATCACTTCACCAGTTTCTTTATCTACAATTTCGTTTACTTCTAGACCCATCTGTATAGCATGCTCCCATGACCATTTCATCTCCGTAATAATAAAAACCGGAAGTATTCCCATTCGCTGGGAGGCTACTGCTGCCTCCAGCAGTGAGGTAGTCTTACCCGTATCGCTATGCCCTCTAAGCAATGTTATATGCCCTGTAGGTATACCGGGTATACTTGTTATTGCTTGAAAAGCTGGTGATAATGGAATCCACTTCTGTGCTTTAAATTTAACACTACTTGAAGACAGTTTTTTATTGTCCTTAAATTTTGATAAATCAAAGCCTGCTTTAATAGCAGCAGTAGCGCTCTCAGAAATTGCTTTTTTCTTATTCATCTATTAATCAAATAAATCACTGAAATCAGACATTACCTTATTTGTCTTGGCCACCGGAGGCTGTGTTGGTTCTTGTACTTCTGCAGCAGGAGTAGTAGCAGCAGGTGTTGCCTCTTCTATAGCTTCTTCTGGATTAAGCCAGGCTTGTAGCTGCTTTTTAATAAAAGCGTAGTCATACTTGGTAAAACATTCAAGAGGGTTAGGCTGTTCTTTAAGCCATTTCTCTACCAAAGCATTATCTTTAGTTAAAGAACTCTCTTTTATCCTAGGCCTAACAGTTGTTTCGGGATACGGGTTACCTGCAACCTTATCCACTGTTAAATCTCTTCCGTTAATAATATCGGTGAAGTCCCCAATCTCTTCATCGGTAGCTAAAGTGAATAAAGCTTTTTGAATAGTCTTACCAAAGCTCCATAGCCGTACTCCCATCTCTTCTTCACCTCTAACAACAACAGGTGCAAAGATTCTCATCTTAGGTGCTAGTTTACCAGCTAAGGACCAGTTATCTTTGTCAGAAGTCTTTTTCAACTCAGCTACAAATTCAACGATAGGGTCTTGCTCCCCGAAGTTCGTAAGTGCTATCATAGGGTATTTACCGATATTGTAGTGAAAGAACAGCTCGGTAAATGGTAATGTAGGACTATACATAGAGGGTACAATCCTTATCTGGTGAGATCCGATTCCAGGATTCCAGAAAACTTTAGCATAATCGATCTTCTCTTTATCCTGAGAACGATTCATGCCGGCTAGTTTAGCCTTAATTGCATTAATATCCATAAATTTATTAGTTTTTCTAATAGTATATCAAAAATAATACTAATTAGCAACTTTCAAATCTACGATATCGAATAATTTAGTATGTAAAATTCTTAGGTCTGGACCTTTTGTTAACAGTATACTGTTCCTGTATTTATCCCAAGGTATAGGATAGCTCTTATCTAATACACCGCCGTTTAGGTTATATACTACTTGATTTAATGCATTGATTGTATAAAGTGTGTTCGATTCTTTTTTTCGATGTACGGTAATAGTGTTGGAGGGTAGTCTATCTAAGCTCTCAGAACTAACGCTGTAGCTAAGTATATACTCTTGGCTGTTATTGCTATAAAGTATAAAAATTCTATCAAAAAGAATACTGTATGTCTTACTAAGTAGTTCAATCCTATCCGGAATTTCTTCTTTCCCTAAAAACGTACACAGTATTTTAGTCACCATTTTATACCACTTCTTTAATATAAATAAGGTAGTTTTTAGAAAAAATAAGATTTTCCGTATTTTACCTTAACCGGGTATGTACCTTGAGTAGTAGCTATAACTTCTATTAACGGAAGTATTTCGTCTTTCTCTTCTGGATGCATATCAAAAAGGACTGCATCATATGTGTTTAGTACGATTTTAGTTTTGTATTTAGTTAACATTCGCAATAATTCCTTTAACACCCTAACATTTCTTGTAGTCTCAAAGTTCTGAATAAAGTAGTTTAGTAGCTTTTGTTTAGTCAGGTCAGCTACCTTATGCGTAAATAGTTTATTAGATCCGGGTACTCTAATCTCTTTCTCAGTTACAAATGTATTCCAAATCTTCTCGGCATATTCCGATACTTTCTTAAAAAACGGAATATGTATGACTTCTTGAATTTGACTGCTATACAGGTATTGAAATGTTTTTTGTTTTGATTGTTTATACTCTTCTTCGGTTAAAGTATCTTTTTTAAAATAGTACCTACCTAACTGAGTGTGTATAGACTCTTCAGTAAATTTATACTCAACTAATTCCCCAAGTAATCTTACATGATACCCATCGTAATCAATCTCCATAAATAAACCGTTTGCCGGTATTAGAGTTTCTCGTACCTCTGTTTTAGGTATAGCTAAAAAATTAATACTGTTAAATGAATTAGAAGGTCTACCAGTTACGTTATTTATGTTATAACATGAGAAGACTTGATCTCTCCGTATCGATCTTGAGGGTACATTAGGTGTAAAGGCTGTCAAGAACTCTTGTCTCCGTACCTTTAAACCGTTTTTCTCTATACAATAGAATATACCGGCCATATCGGTATTATAAAATCCCCAACTAGGATCGCTTAGAAATGCTCTGTACCGATTAATTATTTTTTCAGCTTTAGTGTAATTTTTTTCGCATTTATCGTAATGCAACGTAATTGGTATAATTTTATTTAGATCTGGGTGCTGAGGGTATTTGTGGGTTAGTATCTGCACATACCTTGAATCTGAAGCTAATTCGAGAGGTTTAAACTCGTTCAGAGAATACAGAAGCGATATATCTACTATGTTTTTATGTTTTACAAAGTAAAGTAAAAACTTTTTATCAGGAGTATATACAGTCTTTATTGATTCAAGTACTTCAAGTATCTTACTGTACGTTACGTTAATTCCTTCTGAATGATTAACAGGTATTATTAACCCTTTGTGGTAAGTAAGCGGGCGGATATACACCAAACATGGATCAGTTAATTGAGGATGTTCTTGATAACCTGTTGTTATAATTTCAATATAACACTCCTCATACTGGCTATTAACTAAGTATTGTATTTGTGTATCTTCTTCTACTATATAAAACATAACTATTTTTAGTAATATAAGCAGTATTTATTCCTTATAAAACTTTAAATAATCGCCCTGAAAGTAGGTAGTTAACCCTCTTAAATTATTAAGAGCTCTTTGTTGTATTATGAGAACAACGTTTTGATTAGTCTTTTCTACGTGCTTCTTATCTCCGGTAATAGTCCACAGTACGGTGAACGGATTAGTCACCGCCCAATCGTATTTACTGTCTTGTTGCTTTAATGCGTTGTAATCCTCTTTAGAAATTTCTACAAAAATAGGTTGGTTTATTCTCCTGTAAAAATACCGTAAAAAAGAACCGGCTTTATAGTCTTCCGGTGCCGGAGCAGATAGGTAGTATGCCGGTAACGTTCTCCCGGTCAAATTCGGTATATACGGTTCAGGTACAAAATCAGGCTGTGTTGCATCGGTTCCAGCCGGCTTACTGTTTAGTGCAGGTATTAATTCTTCACTTTGTATAAAATCTGGAGTTGCACCGGTGTAGTATTTTCCTTTAGATGTTCTCCAATACGGGCCTGTATAATAAGTACCGTCGCTGATTTTTTGATAGCCGTTGTTACTATATAGGTTTGTCTGTATTTGGGATTTAGGGTAGTACTCAGGCATATTAAAGGTATTAGTAAGCTCCGTAAAACGATTTTCCTTTAAAACGTTTAACTGCATCACTCGTGCGATTTAGTGTGGTTTTAGTTTCTGCCGTCTCCTTCATCCTTTTTAAAAAGTCATTAGCATAGCCAATTCGTTTAGGTAAATGCGCTTGCTTAGTCCAGTGCACATTGCGCACCCTTCGCCCATTCTTAGTTATATATTCAGGAATACCTTCAAAAAGTTCTAACCAAACTCGAACTGCCTGCTCAACGGTGGTTGATGCTTTTATTTTATCGTTTACTTTGAGGTTTTTATAGACCCCCCCACCTTGGGTTCCTAAAAGCTCTCCTTTTAAAAATAGAATTTGTATATCAAAATCCGAAGATAAGCCCTGTGTAAAACTTCCTCCGTAAAGGAAGTTGACTGGATTGGTCGGTGGGGTTGTCTTTTCAAAAACATCTGGTTGTGTTCTTCCAGGTTGCGTTTTGGCAAAAGCTTGTAACTCTGTAAGTCTCGTGCCTAACCATTGACATAGCCCATACGCTGAACCGCCTTGTTGGTTCTGAATTCCAGAGTCAAAACTGCTCTCAAGCTGGAGAACCCCCATGACCCCGGCAATTTGCACGTCTGTCCATTCCCAAGGCGATTGGCTGAATGTAGCAACAAATCGCTGTTGATTCCTTAGAAATGTATCAGAGCTGCTTGTGGTACTTGTTATAGCACCTGCTGCCTTTTCAAATACTCTTTTGTATGTATTTTGGCCGTATTTACCATTATCTCTATCGACGGATACTACAAATGTACCTAAACTAGTTGTCCACCCGGCATCTGTAATTTGATCATTTACCTCTTTTAGTATAAAAGTAAAATTCTTTTTTAAGTAAAAAGGTATTATATTTGCTCCACCATCGTTAACTTTTATTTCTTGTAATAATTTAAATCCGGATATACCTTGTAGATCTAATTTAAGGTTAAATGGTATAAATTTAGATGGATTTTTAGCAGTCGATAATGTTAAAAGCTGTTTGACTCTAGTCTGCAAATCTATATTTAGTTGTCGAAAAGGTACTCTAAGGTCCTCTGAATATTGGTAGTCTTTATAGCAGTCGCTAACGTATTTACCCCAAAGGTTTACATTAACCCCAGGATCCTCTTCAACTTCCTGCGGCTGGTATTGTTCTTTTAGCTTTCCAATAATTCGATCTTCGGACCCGGAATTCATTAAAGAAAACAAAGTTACATCTCCTTTAGTTGAAAAGTTGTTAGTCGCTCCAATAGCAGCCAACTGCTGTAAGCTATTAGGAACTTCGCTTTGGAGTTCTGCTTTTTTTACAAAAGACCCGAACGACCCAGTTAATACCCCGCCTAGGTACACCGGTTCTCTTGATTGTGGATCCTTTTTACCAGTTACCCTGCTTTTATCTATTACGTCTATTCTATTTAATTCCTCATCGTATGTAACTACTAAGTTATTTACATTACCGAGTGCAAATTGAATCCCCTGTACTATGTCATTTATGAACTTAAACAGTGTTAACTTCCCTTCCGTATCTACGCTTCTATCAAATACCTGTTCTATAAATCCATAATTAATATACAGGTGATATAGATCGCCTAAAAAAATTGAACTGGGGTCCCTAAAAGCTTTACATACTTCAGCTGAAGCTGCTCCAACTCGTATTCCCTGGCCTTGATCCGGGTTAGGTGCTAGGAAACATACACTTAAGTCCCCGGATGTCACAAGCGGCATAGTTTGTATTAATATCTTTTTTTCACCTGGCCACACTCTAACTACTGGATTACCTTTTCCATCGTATACCAAGCAAAACTCTTGAATTTTTCTTAACAGTAACCCGAACTTTATATAATACTCTGTTCCTGATACTCTTATAACAGGGTACTCTGTATATTTACCGGGATTGGAATATACTTGAATGTTTTGATCATTCATACCTGTGAGGGGGTCTTTAGTAAACTTTATAAGGCTATTAAGTTCTTGAGTTAATCTCGATCTTTGTGCAGCTGTTGATTGTTCGTCTTTATTCCCGCTAGTATTGCCAAAAGTTGTTGTATTGGATATAACTAGTGATTCAACAATAGCACCTTGGGTTATTAGTTTAATATCGATATCATACACTCCTGAGGTATTACTAAAGGTAAAATTAACGACTCTACCTAAAAATCCATTATAGTTTCCGTCGGATTTAATTCTCTCTTCCCGTATTTCCTTTAACAAATCTTCGAAACTTTTAGTTCCGTTTAAAAAACTATCCAACACCCCAGCTGTATTAACTTCTGCTTGACTAGCAAATTCGCCGCTATTCTTGAAAAACGCAGTATGTCCCCACTCTATTAACATAGTGTACCCAATCCTTGCATAAAGTGCTAGGATTATATCAAATTGCTTAGGTGTGAAACATTTAATTCTCAATGTCCCTTGCCGTATACTTCCGTTGTTTATGTGGGAAACTGAAAAGCTTTCAACACCGGGCGGGGGTTTAGGTCCGTATTTGGGGTCGTAGAAAAATTGATACGCTGCGTATCCTCCTAACTGGAAAGGACTGGTAATGCTAGAATAATCTGTTACACTATTCTGCAAAACAACTTGCTTGGCCAGTAAATTATTCCCGTGTTTTGCCTCATCTAAACCTAGTTCTTGTAGGTAATTAGTTTTTAAGTCGACAGAAGAAGCTGCTCGTAGCCAGGGTTTATTAGCATTTGTAGCTAATAAAATCTCTGAAGTTTTTATAGACTCCGCTAATTTTTTTTGCCTTATGCCGATCTGCTTTGATACAAAGTCGTCAATCGGCAATCCAATTACATCCATACTACCGTAACGTGTTTATTTGTTGATACTTGACTAAAATACCTCCTATATTTGATGGTACTCGTAACTGTATACCTACTGGTGGGTATATTGAATTTTTTTCTAATGTATCATTGCTGCAAGCAATTATCCACCACAGACTAGCGTCGTTGTAGTATCTTTGAGCTAGTACGTCGTACCTATCTCCGGCTGTTGTAATGAGGTAGGTATCATTTTCAGACGGAGGTATTGTTGGGTACATTACAGTTTTTCTATACTGTATTCCCGGTTTATCCTGGTTGTCCTGGTTTATCTTTAACAGGGGTATACTACTATATCGTCTCATAAAACTCCTATTGAATTAACGGGGTTCCTTTTCTAGGTAAGTTTGTGTGTATTGGTGTAAAGCTAAAGCTTGTAACATCTATGAATGTTGGTTTTTTTGTACCCGTAACATCCCACCCGTACTCGGTGGGTATGTTGAAACTTAAATTAGTTAAGAATCCGGGTAAGTTCTTCATATAATTACCTATTGTTAATTTAATTAAATTTCCCCTAGCATAACCCACGCTTGAGTAATCAGGTGTTAGGGTTGACACTAAGTAATTTAATTTCTCATAAGTTGGGGTTATGTATGATGGGTCTTCCCCGCAAAAAATTTTAAAATTTAAATTTACTCCCCTCGTAAATCCCGAGTAGGTATAAAAACTTTCTCCCCTGCCGACAAATTTACATGGATCCCAGGTTGCCGAAAAAGTATCAGTTAAACTATCTAAGTAAGCTCTAAAAAATATATAATCTGAAAGACTTGGGTCGTTGTTGTTAATTACTTGTATGCTAAATTCTACTAAATCCATGCCTTGGAGCTCTGTAATTTTCTCAGTAGTTTCTTTTTCTTGTTCTTTTTCTTGTTCGCTTGGAGTCGTTCTGTAAAGTACGCCCGCCTTCGCAATATCGTCGGATTGCCCTGTAGGAATTGCACCGTACGATAATTCATAGATAGCTTCTCTGCTACTGGTTGTATACTTCTTTGTATCGCTATACGAATTCGTTACGGATACTAGAGCTCCGCTTCCAGTAAGTTCTCGAACTCCTGTAGGTATGGCCTTATTTTTTAAATTAGATACTGTCTCTTGATTTATAGAATAATTTTGACCAACCGGTGTAGGTGATACAACTTTATTAATGCTAGAATAAGTTTTTGTTTTAATTACAGTTACCGATCTATCAAAGTATATTCCGTTTACACCTACCGCTACCTGTGCTAGAGTTGAAAGAGGTGAATATGCATTATTACTTATCTGCGAAAATATTTCAGCTGCATTCGTAGCGTTGTATATAATGCTAGTATTCCCATTCTTAGATATAGATGGAGATATAATAGGTAATAAGTTTTGTTTTATAGCGAAGTTTATACCCTCCGGGGTTGCAAAAAACTTGGCTATCCTAGCTACATCATTTACACGTGCCGGAAACCAGTTGCTTCCACCCCTTAGTAGAAAGTCCGGATTACTACTGCCTCTCGCTTCTCCTTCTGGTATAGGTTTGACAATAGCAGGCTGTGCAGAATCACCTCCTGCAGCAACGGAGTTGTATGGAAGTTTTTTTTGTTTAAATTCTCCGCCTCCGTAAAAAAGAAAATCACCCGGATCGGTTAATATCTTAAGCAGTGAAGGCATCTATATTACCCAGGTCTGTTGCTAGTGTATGTGTACCAGTTTGTCGGTAAGTACCGGTGGTTAAATCCGGAACCAGGAAAAGGGTCGTTAATAGGTCCTCCAGCTTGTAACGGACTTTCAAGATCTAAATCAGTATTTTGAAAAACGTTAGATCGCAAAGGACTCGTATTCAAGTTTACTATGTTCTTGTAGTGGGTTGCCGGATTTGTTGGTAAATTTTTGTGTAAAAAACCGGAACCAGGAGAAGGGTCGTTAATAGGTCCTCCAGCTTGTAACGGACTTTCAAGATCTAAATTAGTTCTTTGGAAAGTAGTAGGGTTTGCTAAAGGACTGGTTGTTTGTGTTACTACGCTCTGGTAGTGGGTTGTCGGGTTTGTTGGTAAATTTTTGTGTAAGAATCCAGAATCAGAGTCGTTGATAGGTCCTCCAGTTAGTAACGGACTTTCAAGATCTAAATTAGTTTTTTCAAAAGTAGTAGGATTTGCTAAACGACTGGTTGTTTGTGTTACTACGCTCTGGTAATAAGTAGCTGGTGTTCCTGGTAAGTTTTTGTGTAGAAAGCCAGAGGTAGTATCGTTAATAGGTCCGCCGAGTGGAGCTGGGTTTTCAAGATCTAAGTTAGTCTTGTTAAAAGAATTTATTAGTGCCATAGTTATTGTTTTACTATAAATAGTTATGTGTAAAATTATAACCCTTCTACTGCGTAGCGGTAGGATGTTTGTTCAGTTACGGTTTTTGCAACTTCTCTATTTGATGTGTCTACTTTGGTGAGGACATCGTACAGTTTAAATAGTAGTTCAAACGGTGCTAAATAAGGGTCAGCAGTACCCGTTGTTGGTTGACCGAATTTAAGACCTTGTTGAGCAAATCTAGCATACATATCACGATCTTTTTTAGAAAGACTTGGGTCCTTTGACTTTCTTACATCTTCTAAATACCTATTATACTTTTCCGGACTGCTAAATTTCGCTTTGAGTGCTTCCTCTTCTGATTCAGGCTCTGTACCTGTAGCACCTGCAAACAAGCTTCCACCTAACATTAGCCCTGTAGTAATTAAAGCTGCTTTACCACCGCCACCGCCTCGTAATTTTGAAAGTATTCGAGAAAACATCCCCGTACTAGGTGGTTTCGGCATTGGCGGTGCTCCGGATGCTGACATTAACCTACCGGTAGCAGCATCCCTAAACTGGTATCTTCCTAGCTTTTGTGACCACGTCCACCGGCCGGCAGGTGCTGGTGTTGGTCTAGGTGCCGGTGCAGTAGTAGTTGTAGTAGTAGTGTAGTGGGGGGCTGGTGCAGTAGGCGGTGTAACAGTAGGCGGTGCGGCGGTAGGCGGTCCGGCGGGCGTAGCAGGGGTTGTTGGAGTAAATTTACGTTTTGCGAATTCTACTCCTTTTTTTGCCATTTGTGCTCCTTTTACAGCTAGTCCACCAATAGCAATACCTCCAAGACCGTATCCCGTCCTCTCTATACCTTGTCCTGCATCTCCGCCTCCAACAAATTTCAAAAACCTCTCTATATTGTCTATAAGTTTTTCAAGGGCTGGTAAAACTTTTTCTACCATACTTGTAGCAATTTTCTCCTGTAGTTCTGCTAACCGCTCCTGTGCTGATTGTTGAGCTATCCTGTTAGCTAATTCAGCAGTACCAGCTTTCTCAGTAAACTCAGCCATAACCCTTTCTCTATCTTCTTTGGTTTTTGCTAATTTTAATTCTTTCTGCAGCGCTTCGGTATAGTCTTTTTCCGATTTAAATCCACTAGCTCTAATACCCTCTAAAGCTTCCTGCTGCATGAGCATTTCAGCGAGTTGATCTCGCTGCATTCCATATACCTTAGCCGTACTAACTTGTGCAAAGTAATTCATCTCCTGAAACTCTGCAAGACTGCCTACATTATTCGCTATCTCTCTTGTTAACCCCTCCAAGTCGTTAGTTACTGCGTAATACCGTGCTCTTTCAAGATTAATCTGCCTGCCTGTTAGTAACTCTGCTTCTAATTCAGCTGCAATAGATTGTTCAAAATTTAAAAGAGTTTCTTGAATACCCTCTATACCCTTTAGTGTAGTTCCTAGTTTCTTAGCTTCTATAGCTGCATCAACAAGTCCATTTTTAAATCGGCCAATAGATACTGTATTTGCAGCACCAAGGTTACTTATACTCTGGAATATTTCGTTTGTCGAGAAAGCTGTTTTATTTAAAGCATTTTGTGCTTCAACGGACCCTATTATTCCCTCTGTAAATTTCTCAAAATCTTGACCAGTAGCAAAAGTAAGTTTCTGTAACTTAGCAGCCTGATCGTTAGTGAGTCCAAATCGCTTTGTCAGTATAGCACCTGTTTTTGCTAAGTCAGCAGACAATGCACCTGCTACCCCTAACTCTTTAGAAAATGCTGCTGCATAGCCTTTAAGATCAGTTTCAGTTAACCCTTTTACCTGTCTAGCTAAATCTCTGTAACCTGCTGTAGTCTTTTCTGCTACTTTTGTGGTTGTTTCCGTATTCCTTGCAAATTCTACAATATCATTGTTAAGCTTAAATACGTTTCTAATTACACCAGCTACTATTATGGTACTTAGTGACTTAAGTACTATACCGGTTTTTTCAAGGTTACTTTTATTTTCGTTTAAATACCCTGAAGCTTTTCTCCAAGACGTGGCTATATCTTCTATAGCCGGACCTATTAGCGGTATACTTCGTGTGAGGTTAGATAAGCCCTCTATCCAACTTGATGATCTATCAATCTCTCTGAATTTTCTCTCAATTAATACAGCGTTCTTATATAGGTCTTCTGTAGCCTGTAAACTATCGACGAGATGTACTGCAATTCTGCTTAATGCTTGCAGTTGATTTCCTGTAGCATTCACCATAAGGCCTTCCAGTGCTACTAATTGTCTCTCTAACGTTGTTCGCCTGGTCTGTAATTTATCGATTTCCCTAAAAAAGGCAGCTTGCTTTTGCTTGCTTTGAAAATCTTTTTCGGTAAATTGAGAAATCTTCTTAGCAATGTCTGCAAGCTCTGATTGCCTGGTAACTGCTATTCTAGCCTGATCCGCAAGATCTACCTGCCCCCTTGCCGCGTCATTTATCGCACGCTCCATCTCGCGAAATTTGACCTCAGCTTGCTGTGCTAAGTTGGTTATTTCCCTAAGCTGCTCTGGATCAAGATCTGCCATTCTATCTTTCTTTATAAATAGAAAGGCTTCTATTTTTTAGAAGCCTTCACTACATAATCAGGTACTTTTATCGCGGTAGGTTGACCGCTTCTGATATTTTGTTTTGTTTTTTCGAGGATATCGCCCTCTGACTGAGCTTCCGGTGGATTGTTAAATCTGTAGATTTCTTGAAAAGTAAATCTTCTTAACCAAATTGGCATGTTGTACACCGTATGCCAATCGTATCCACCGTTACCGTGAAATACAATTTCATGTATCTGACGGAATAAGGCAGCTCTATAATCAGAGGTCAGGCCAAAAAAAGGAGATCCCGATAGGTAGGTCTGCTCGAACCTCACTACCATCTTTAGTTGTTAACGTAGTTGTTAGATCAACATCCGGAGATATCTGTTGATAGTATTTCCTTAATGCTCTAGCATCACTAGCAAGTAAGTAGTTGTTTACAAAATTACGAATATCTTCTTGACCGGTGTTACCGTTTACTGAGATAATCATCCTAGCTAATCGTGAAGTAGCTTCATTAGAGATATTCTTATTAATCTTCTTTAAGCTCTCACTCTCTGCTGATAATGCTTTTTCATCCCCATGAGTCAGTAATTTAAATACTACCTTATTCTTACTATTTGGTAATTCAAAACTAAAAGAATTTTGACCTGGTGTATATAAGGATTTATTAAGTTCTTTAGAGTTAAATGTATTCAAGTCGACTACCTGATGTTCACCTTCGTAATCAAACTCATAATCCTTGCCGTATGCAAGTATTCTAGATGCTATCATTATGGCATTTTTATCGCCAATCAATAAATCATCAAAATTAAACTCCGTAACTACTAACGATCTTAACAGCCTGTCAATCGAAGTACCATCTCTCAAATAATTTTGATTTGATAAAATATCCTCCTCTTTAGCTGTCATGTACTTTATTTCTACCTTCCCCGAACTCAATGCATGTCCCGGGGGGTATAATAATCCCATTGATGGTAGATCAACGGTCTCTGTTGGTAACTTAAATTCTGTCATACTTTTTGTTATAAATATATGAAAATAAAAAAACCTGATCCACTTTAAAATGAACCAGGTTTCTTTTACCGGATTAGCGGTTTTTATCTTTTCATTCTCTTTGCTAGACGGCCCATAGCTTTAGCATCTTGTTTAGATCTTTCTGAAATCTCTTTCATTCTTTCAGATAAGCCATCGTAAAGTTCTTCTAGCTCCTGGATACTGTCGATACCTTGTAAGAACTCCATAACTTTTGTATCTTTAGCAGGTGCATCAGTCACTACCTTTTCCTCTACTTCATACTCTCCTTCTGTAACTTCATCTTCAGTTACTTCTTCTGGATCTGTCATAGGGTCATCGTGATACATTTCTCTAACCAGAGGTGTTTTTAACCCGGCTCTCTCCATCAATAGGCTTTTGGTAATTATTTTGTTTTGAAACATGGTGTATGTATTTTAAAAAGTTAAATTAGAAATCTAGGATACAGTAATCATAATCGACAGTCATTGTAATTTCCTGAGCAGCGTTTTCAGTATCGAAATTATAATCTCCAAAGCTTGCATTTGTGATAAATGCCCCCTTAACCACCCATTGGCTTACTATGTCACCTACTGGTCCAATAGCTTTAAAAGTTAAGTCTTTTTTATAAAAATCTGAATACCCATCTCTACCTGTAATAGATTCGTGAGATAATCTTACCCATTCCATTACGGCTTGTGCGCCGGAAGGGGTTATAGGATCAAATAGAGTAAACTGAATAGGTTGCCAAATAGTCTTACCCTTTACCTTCCTGTAAATATTCATGTGATTTAGGGTAACAACTCCTTGCTGTACTTCAACAGCTCCCATACCTTTGACTAAGTATGCTGGAATACCGGCTATCGAGACAATGAACCTATTCTTTTGTTTAGGTTCAAATTGAGTAAACATTATTTGATTTGGATCAAGTAGTGGCATATTCTATGAATTTATTATAAATATGTGTTGTTATAAATTAGGAAGGAAATGTTGCTCCAGTTGGTTGTACATTGAAATCTAGTATAACAAATTCAGCTGTTCTAGTTGGCTGTATATAAATTTGACCTACTAGTTGATTTCTATCAATTACATCGGCTGTGTTGTTACTTTCATCCATTATTACCCGGAATGCATATAAACCTTGGCGCTGTTGAATATTTTCAAGGTATGGATTAACTCTACCTAAAAACGAAAGCCTAGTAGCTTCGCTGTTTTGCTCAAATACTAAAGTATTAGCAATTTGACCAATATACGATTTTAATTCAATTAATAACCTCCGTACGTTTACTCTATCAAGAGCTGATGCTTTTTTCTGTAATGTCTTTTGACCGTACACCACAACAGGGTTATTAGGAAATGTTGCTATTGGGTTAACATTTGCAGTATATAATGCATCTCTATCGTCTGAGCTTAATTTTCTTTCAACAAATAGTACATTGCTTAATGCACCTCTATTTAACCCTGCAGGTGCAAACCATGGTGCAGATCTTCTATCGTTATCTGCATAGATACCCGGAATCAAAGTTCCTACAGGTATCCATACTTGCCTACCTACTACGGGATCTGTAATTCTTACCCAAGGCCAGTAAGCTGCTGCATAAGAATTATCTAGAGATCTTGCTCTATTAATAGTAGCTGTTTGCGTTTCTCCGTAATTGGATGGGTCTATAATTAAGATAGCATCTCCTCTGTTCCGAGTGTTCAATGCTGCAGTTGATAGCTGTGTAGGTGCGTTTTGTAAAGTTAATCCAGGTAAGCTTAGGATATTGTATTTATAATCATCTTTGTTAGCAAGCAATGTTAATATGCTATCGTAATCTGTTCCTACTAAACCTTGTATATTACCGGTTATTATTTGGTCGTACATTGCAATAGCGGTTGATATACCACCTATAGCTCCTCCAAAAGATCCAGAAGATACCGCAGGCAGTGATGCACTGTATATTGATTTTGGATTTCCACTATTGTCAAAATAGTCTGGAGTTGTGACTACCGACTTAACTCGTACGTACCTACTAGCATTTGGATATGTACCTGTTGTTACGATCTGCCCAGTAGTAAGTACTTGCTTTTGATCTCCAATAACTTTAGATATGAAGTTATCTGCATTTGGATCTAATGATAAATCCCTAAAGGTTTCAAGTATTACTTTAGTATTATTATTATCATTTCCTCTACGTATAAGCAGTGTAAATGTTCCTGAACTTGTATTCGACGTTGCAACTTCCCACCTTACGTTATCCTTTGATCCAGTAGCTAACGCTTGGTTGGAGTCAAGTGATGAAGAGCTATTCATGATAACTCCTTGCGATATTGTTTCAAGTACAAAAGCAGTTGATCCTACCCCTACAATACCCCCGACCAGTGTGGCTTGTGTTGTGTGGTTAGCCACAATAGTACTAGATCCTGTACTTACAACTGCACCATTAAACCCAGCTGATCCACTAAAAATCAACACTGTACTGCTTACTGCAGTTGACCCCGTCGTTGCTACAAAGCCCGATAGTCCGGATACTGTGTTTATTTTTTGAGTTAAGTTAAAGAAACTTCCAGATTGATTAGATGCACTTGCGTAATAGTAAATTTGATCACTTCCCTCAGTATCATCCGTCCATGTACCACTCGAAGTTGGGTAAAAGAAGTAATTAGTACTTCCTACACCTACTCTCACTACCGGTGATCCGTTAAAGAGAAATCCGGTACTGGAAGCGCTGAAAGCGGCACTGGCCGAAGTACCTCCGGTCGGGGTAGTACTGCTAGCAACACTTGCGGTTGCAGAGGTGTAGATTCCATTTACAACTCTAGTTACTAACGCAGTCTGTCCGCCGTTTTGAAAGTAGCTCTGGATTGCGGTTGTTGTCAAATAAGATAAACTCTGACCTCCCGAAGTAAAAGCATCGCCGAATGTAGCTGCGTAATCGCTATAAGACCTAACTATAGTAGGTAGGTTTACAGGGCCTTTTACTGTTGGTCCTACAAAAGCTGCTCCTGCTGCTAAGGGCAGTTGAGTTATTTGAGATTGGTCATTCTCTCTTGTTAAGTACCCCGGAGATATTAAAGTCTCTGCCATAATATGAAGTATTTGTTAAATATTGTTGTTTATAAATATCCCAAAGTTGTTCAAAATATAAAATTAAATTACTACTTTAAATGTTGAATTTTGACCTAGAATTACAGTACTGCTGTCTATAGTCGTTTTAATATAAATTGTGTAGTACCTTTGGGGCTGTAGTCCGTAAGTGTATATATCAAAGTAATTTGAAGTACTATCGGCGCTTATTTGTGTGAAATTATTATCAAAATCTACTACTATTTCCCCGGTTTTTTCATCACGAATTTGGTAATATGACCCTGTCGGTAGGTAATAGTTACTTAAATATACCGAAGATGTCGTAAATTGCCGTACCGGGTATTGTGGTCTAACATTTAATCTAAATCTTTGTACAGATCCTTGTGTATACTTGTACTGGTTTAAATCTAAAGTTACGACTGCTGGTAGATTATTTAATGTAGTTCTTGTTGAAGAGCCGGTATTGTGGCTATAGTCTCTCCACTTTATTTCTAAACACGGCGGGTAAATAGTTCGAGTATCCATGGAGAATAGGTTTATACCCCCGTAGGCACTGCTATTTTCAATACTGGATGTGAACTTAAGTAGGTGTCCATCGTTGACAAGATTCCCGGATACAAACTCCTTAATTTGGTTTGTTATATCAATATTAACATCTAAAGTATCGTTGTAATTGAAAGACTGTGTTGCCTGTATTGATGTACCGTATGTCGAAGAAGTAACATACCAGTTACCACCTCCCTCTACTCCGGTAGCAAAAGAAGCTGTTACCCCGGCTGGAAAACTACTAGTCTGCCAGGGGTTTAATCCGTCGAGCGTTCTTGATTGCCAGCTTACTCCCGAAGTATTGACCGGTATATCTCCGTATTTACCTGTTCCCATATCCCAGGCCCCGGAAATTGGAAAACATTCTAATGTAAAGCTAGTTGGGATTATACCTGCATTAGCTACGTATAGCCTTAATGAGGCAGAATACATGGCGTTTCCGACAGTATTTGTTATAAAATTAGTAATTTCTGCTGTTGTAAATTTAATTAAACTTCTACTAATCCCCGTGCTTAACCCTGCGGAAGCAGTATCTACGTTTTCTATTGCTAAAATAGCATCTCTCCCGGTATTTGCTGTCGGGTAAGCAGAGTAGATTGTAGCATCTTTTTCGGCAAAAATCTTATATACAGCCATTTATTTTCTTATAAATATACACTACTGGCTGTTAGTTCCGGTACTTGCATCTATGTTTGAAACAACCTCTGTAGTAAACACTACCTGTGCTGGTGAGTAGTTTATTGGGTTGTAGGAAAAATTCCGAACAGCAGCATCAGGTAGTATATAGCCGTTTAACGATAATGTAAATGTACTTCTTACTGCCCTGTCTTCCCCCTGTTGCAGTTCTGTTGTTTGATTGAAAGTATCTATAGATGCTTTAAACTTCATACCCTCTTTCTCACCCCAGTACGCATCGGCTACATAATTTATACTCTCAACAATTCTATTCATTTGATGCACAAAATCAGTAAAAAGTATACACTCGTATGTAACTGTAACAAAGTCGGGTACTGCTGTTATATAGACTTTTTCAACAGGCTTCCTATTCTGTAGGTTATTAAGTACTGAAAAACTGTCGTAGTAATTTGATTTATCGTATTTTTTTCTTACTACGTAAAAGTTATTGACCTTGTTACCGTCGAGTTTATTACTCAACCCTCTGTTTCGTGTTATTCCTGTTCTTTTGTACACAATTAACGGTACAAGTAGCTTTGAAGAATTATCCCTTAGGTACCCGTCTTTCTGAATAGCTACCCACCTCTCTGGCGAACCGTAGTAAACCGGTACTTCAATTGTTGTACCATTCTGCAATACTGTTGGCTTAATAACGTTCTTAAAGTAATAATCTACAGCGGTGTCTAAATCTTCCAACCTAACAGTAAGCGGAAGCGGATCTTCAGCGGTTGCAGCAGTTTCATACCCCCTGTTTAAATCCGGAGCAGTATAGGAAGTCTGTTGCGTATCTGGTTTGATTAACGCTTCAGTTAAATGTTTTTGAGTTTCAGGAAGCGGACGTCTAGTCGCCATTTATCGTAAATATCTTCTCCACTGTGGATACTTTTTAGTTAGGTATATTTTAAGACTTCTTGATTCACTGTCCATTGTCTGATAAAGATTATCTAAAACTTTTGTATCGTCTGGATACTCTCTTTTTAACGGCGTTATTAAATTTTTTACCTCTTGATACTGTTTGAAAAATCTTACAAATGTTGGCAAGTATACGACTTTTGAAGTCACGGCACCTGTTTCTGGGTCTACCTCAGTAGCTTGTAGTGTAAATTGTTTCGGGGTAGCTTTACCTGTCTTACTAGAGACATCTGTCCAACCTTCCGGATCTTTAGGTAATTCACTCATAATCTTTGTCTTTGTATTCCAACTTTTTCTGCTCTTGTTAAATGTGCTCTGCAAATTATAGATATACTACTTCCAAAATTTTGTAAATGTTCAGAGTAGTAGTAGTTTTCAGATTTACCCATTACTAAATCGTTCTCTACTATTTGATTAACTTCAAAATATTTTTCTTGCCAGACAATTACATCCCCTACTTCCGGTACCAACGTATCATCAACTAAATCATCTCGCAGAAATGCAAAAGATACTTCTCTAGTAACATCCGGTCCAAAATCGCTATCGCTAAACACCTGGTCACCTCTAGTAATTAAACAATTGATTAAAAAAGGGTCTTTATAAAATTTTTCAGAAGATTCACCATACACGTTGGTATTACTATCCTTTAATTCTATTTTGTAATAGGCCACCTCTTGTTCTATTATATTATTTATCAACTCTCGGCTAATATGTCGAAAGAATGATACATCTCTAGCGCTACCGTAAAGTGCCATCTTAAAAAGATTCTATACGTCTGATATTCTCAGGAACGTAATTAAATTTACGAAGTTCTGTTACTTTTGATAAAGCTGTAGCTTTTAAGTCACTAAAAGCTTCTACTCCAGTTTTTTTAGTTATTAGTTTTACACTTATATAACCTCTAGGATTTAAATCTTCCTTATCGGACCTGTTGTTTACAACAGTAACTTCCGGTAATGCTCTAATAAGCTGTATTACATGGGTTATATCGGTTGTATCAATAAACTCTATATACACCAGAGTTTGGTACATTTTTTCACCTATTTCTGATAGTAATTTTTTTGTGGTAATCATCCTATAAAAATTTGTAAAGGAACACTATTAAGTGTTGTGTTTAAATTTGTAGTTTCAAGCGCTTTCCTTTCAAGTTGTGACCTCCTTGATGTTGTATCTAATAAATCTCTTAACTGTGTTAGCAATGCTTCTTTCTCTGTTTGAGATCTTGATAAAAGATCTGCTGAATTTAAAGTAACAGGGTTACCGGGTACGGGTATTTGGTTATATTTTCCTCTCACTAATCCCAAAGTATCCATTACTAGTGCTAAGGTGTATCTCCTAATCCAATCTCTACCGACAGCGTTTATATCCGCATAGTTAACTGGATCGTACGGTACTTCTGAAATATTAGTAACAAGGTCAAGTGTATTATCTCGAACTGGTGATCTTTTATCGGCAATCTTATAGTACTGGAAAAACAGTTTCTTATCCTCTAGAGGTACTGGAAATATTTTTAATTGGTTATTCTGTATTGTAAACGTATAGCCGGATTTTCTTATCTGATCATTAAATTCAATAGCCTGTATCTTCTGTACATCAAAGTAAATAGGCATTAGTAGAAAGTTGATTCCGGGTGAAAAATTACCAAATCCGAAAGTATCCAGTAGCGATTGTACTCCGGTACCTGTTCCGGCATACGGATCAAAGTACCTTAGTATTGCAGGAGATGCTTCGTAAAATACTTTTCGTATTTCTATACCACCGGTTATATTTTGGCTTGTAGCCCACTGTGTTAAGTCGTAATTTTGAACTCCTCTGGTCATATCTAAAGACCCGCTATACAGTGTAACCGTCCCTCCTACTTCAGCCTCCACCCCATACGTACCAGCAATACTGATAATATTGTGTAGATTAGGGGAGATTAACTTATTATTGAAAGATGTAGCCGTACTAGCACCCTCCATAGATATGTAGTTCTCCCTAATCTTATACTGGAATACCTCATTTGAATAAGTTGATACTGCTTCTTCAAATGCTGCGTAAAACTGTATATCTTGAAGCTCTACATCCTCAACAGGATAGCCGAGTCTTTGTGCACAAAAATTAGCTACTTTGTCAGCATCTTGTTGAAATTGGTAATCGTAATCGTAAAACCCCAGTGGAGTCATCCCAGGGAAAAATGAACTAGACCCAGGCCATATAGAGATATTTGCCATTCTTATTTTTATTATAAATAGTAAGAAAAGCTCTCAAATTAAGCTTCGTAATTCTATATTCCTATTCGGTACCGGGTTCAGTAGTCTCAGATGTTGGCTCAGATTCAAGAGCAGGTTCATCTCCTTCTCTTGGTATTTCTATAATCTCAAATGTAGATGTAGGATAAGAAGCTTGTAATGAAGCCATTACTTGTTCTGTTATATACAATAGGTATTTGTTTACTACGCCATTTCCATCATTATTAGGTTGTGATGGTGTATTAGCGATATAAAACGGCATACAAGTGATAGGTTGTGCGCCATCGGCGTATGCTTGTTGTGAAGGGTACATAAAACAGTCTACAGGAGTATCCGAGCCGTTTAATGGTAAATGTAGTACTAAGCGGAAATATGGGTTTGTGTATGTTCCGTAGTTGTATTCGAGGGGGGATGTTGTTTGTATTGCCATAGTATGTTTTTTATTTATAAATATGTGTTAGGTTAATCCAAATCTCACTTTGGTTGCGTTGTAGTTTTGGAGGATTTCACTTGCGGAGAGGGCCCGATTGTAGATTTGTGAATACGCAATTTCGCCTTCCCAATTACCATGTACTTTACCAATATTTAGAGAATTAGATATTGTTTGAGCAATACGACTATTTGATGTGCTACTCTGAAGAATCCCGTTCACATATAATTCTGCGACGCTACTGTTCCATCTTCCCAAAACATGTGTCCATTTATTTGAAAAATTAAAATTAACAGATGGTTGAGTCAAACCTCCAGAGTCGCCCACCCCAAATCTAAGAACACGAGATGAATTAGTGCCATACCAATCTAAAAAATAGCTTTGTTGTCCACCTCCTCCACCTATAACTTTGCCAATAATACCTCTGAATGCAAAATCACTGGTATTACTTGGATATGATCTATTAGTTTTGACTAATACAATTATTGTACCCTGACTTCCCAGAGATAGCGTGGGGGGATTTCCACAGTCCACGAAATCATTACTCCCATCAAAAACTATACTACCACCCCCATCAGTACTAAATGTTGGTCCATTAACTAATGAACCACTATTTCTATTACCCGATAAATCACTCCAAGTAGTACCTGTACCAGGATATGATATCCTATTAGCGGCATCTAGGTATAACACTAATCCGTTTGTTACTATATTATTTCTTGTTAAAATTGCCATGTTTTTTTAGGTTAATCTAAATCGGGTTTTTAATGCGTTATAGTTTTGGGCGATTTCACTTGCGGAGAGGGCCCGGTTGTATAATCTTAATACTCCTATTTCAAATGGGGTTGGTTTTGGAGGGGTTACGTTGAAGCTGGTTACTCCAGTAGTTGAACTCCCAGTATTGTATAAATTTAAGTTGGAAAAATTTTTATCCGGCCCTTTTTTTACTCCATTTATGTAAAAGGAACCTGTGCTGTTGTTTATTGAGAATGCAATGTGATTCCATTGCCCTACAGTAAATACTTGACTATAATTAGAACCAGCAAAGTTATTAACACCACCCGCAAAACCACCCGCGGTATTTCCAAAACAAGTATAACTAAATGAACTACCATTTGCTCTATTATCATAACTAAACCAAATACCATTGTGAGGCAATGATGAATCCGGAGTTCCTTTGAGAAAAAAGTACATAAGACTACCTGAATTGGTAGTATAATCTAATCCGTTAAATTTCACCCAAACTTCTGCTGCCATACTACTACCACTAATATTAATCGTGGGAGATGAAGAATATGTTAATGTTGGGTTTCCAGAGGGTGGTCCTAAAAATGAAATAGTACCTAAATTATTTGGTGTCCGAGTAGGTCTATTTGCTGAAAATGTTCCATTGTTGCCATTTCCCGATAAATCGGGTGCAGTTCTTGTTGTTACAGGTATGTCGTTTGGAGAGGTAGCAGTTGAACCTGCTTCAAATTGTGGTTTCCATAAAAATATCACATCTCCATTTGTTTTATTTCCCCCAAATCCATTTTCTATATCTATAAAATTTTGAAAAGTGTGAACCGATGAAGTTAATGTTGCTGTTGTTGCTACTCTAAACCAACCATTTCCAATTGTTTCGGTTGTTCTTGTGTGTACACCAGATCCACCAGAACCACTTTGAACAAAGTTAGATTGGATAGCATACGAAGGTTCAACTCCAATAGTTTGTGGTCCATTATAGATTCCTAAATCCAAAGCCCCAGCAGTACAATTAGCACTTTTACTTACATAACACGAAAATGTATAAGGCCCCCCTTCTATGGATGCCGTAAATACCCCTGCAGTTAATCTAACCAACCCACTAGCATCAGTTATTGTCATTGCAAATGCGGTATTTGTTCCATCGGGTGCAGTACCAGCACTTGCAGTAATTTGGCATCGAGTTTTACTCCAATAAGCGTTTGTTAAATCGGTGGTATAATTAAATAGGTTTCGAGAGGTTTGTAAGGCCAAGTTAGATGGGTCTAAATTAAGTACGCATCCGTTTGTTACTATTGGGGGTGTTCCGTAATACATTATGTTAGCCCGAATCGGGTTTTAGTTGCGTTGTAGTTTTGTTGGATTTGGGGTAATGTTAATTCTTTTTCATATATAGATAAGGTAGCTATTCTTCCATTTAATGCAAAACCATTATTGGTTTGATACCCCGTCCGTAATACTTCTGATGTGTTTCCTCTATCAATTGTAAACACATTTGTTTGAACTAATGTACCATTTACATATGTTTTACCTGTTCGGGTTGCGTTATCAAATGTAAATCCTATATAATTCCATCGTTGAAATTGAACAATTCCAGCAACACTAGTCATTTGTTCATAAGTACCTGATGTATTTCTAATCCCAAATATTAATTGCCCTGTAGTGCTTGTGTGGAGCCTGTAATTACCATTACTCGCTAGTTTATCTATCCAAGGAAGTTGTTGGATTGCAGAATTAACCCAACCCCAAACAAATCCTGAAATATTAGTGGTTGTTAAATCAAAATTATCACCCCAAGAAATATTTTGTTGAGAACTACTATTAAAAGTCCAATAACCTTCAGTATTAAAACCCGGTGCTCCTCCAGTGGTATTCCCAACATTTCCACCAAATATTCCTGTAGTACTTCCTACTAAATTAAAAACAGAAGTGGATGAAGTTATATATGATATTGGATTTTTAGCATCAACATATAACACTAAACCATTAGTTATTATTGGAGGATTGTTCTTAAATATTGCCATAACTTTTATACGAAACTTGCACTCATGTATCGTGTACCATTGTAGACAAATAAAAATGAACCGGACCAATATGCTGAACCGGTTTGTGGAGCAGTTGAAGCTGTTAAAGGTAATACAAATGAGCTGGTAGGAGCCATATTAAGCGAACCAGTAATATTTAGACTACCTGTTATAAGTATACTGCTACCTGTTTTTCTAAATATAATATTAGGGTAATTGTATATGTTTACAGACCAATCAGAAGTTGCTTCTATGATTGGTAAACCCGAAACATCGTTTACCATGTAAATTGAGCCGGAGGTAACATTGGTAACGGTTAGTTGTGAACCAACCGAAGTTGCTCCAAAATCTGCTATTATGTTTGAGCCCGAAGTTGCAGCCGCCGATGATTGTGTAAAGGTTGCTGCTACCCTAAATGCTGTTCCGGTTTGAGAAGCAGTTGTTTGAAAAAATGTTGGTGTTATGTTTACTCCGTAATATTGCCCACCAACGACATTAGATGCGGATATAATAGGTGATATAACGTATGCCGATTGTGAAGCGGCAAGAGACATTGTTGGAGTTGTATATGTAAATTGACCATTATCTAAAATGGTCATTAGGTTTATTGGAGTTAAGTTTTGAACTAAAAGTGTTGTTCCAGTAGTTACTCCACTGCCTCTTACTGTGGTTTGTCCTCCTTGTAATAGTGTTGTACCGTTTACATTTAGGGTTGTTGTCGGTGATGTCGTACCTATACCTACATTACCGCTTGAAGAAACAGTTAACATTACTGTTCCTGTTGGAGAATTATTAAGTATCTGAAAACTTGATGTATTAAGATTTCTTAGGGTCCAAGCAGGATTACCAGCCCAACCATATATCAGGCTTGTATTATTACCATATGGGTATAAATAAAAATTATCAGCTCTAAATCCAATACCATTATTAGCAGCGCCTGCAAACATTTG
>Ga0194115_10001702_pt1 | contig 27445 bp, 29 predicted proteins | sample TA2MahsurfametaG_3_FD_148656 | JGI IMG/M metagenome (GOLD analysis project Ga0194115, IMG submission 148656) | Freshwater microbial communities from Lake Tanganyika, Tanzania - TA2015002 Mahale S4 surface | ecosystem: Environmental > Aquatic > Freshwater > Lake | place: Tanzania: Lake... | reverse complement strand
TGGCAGATAGAAAACCTTTCGCCGAAGAACCAGTCAAAGAAAGCCTACGCGACGGTGAGTATCATGTGGCCACGGTCACGCTGGATAATGGTGATGTGAAAAAATTCAAAGTGACCTTTGATGAAGGTTACACCGACGCCATCAAAAAGTTTTACGAGCGACAGGGCCGTACTGTAAAAAACATCGACATGGATTGGTCAGTGCGATCTGACGTATATGAAAGCAAAGAAGCAGCCACCGAAGACGTGATCTCTGCCGTGAAAAAGAAACTGGGCGACTATCTGAGTGATCTTTCCCGAGAAATCAAGACCGATCCTGATCTCAAAGACAAGATCGAACAACAAGTTGACAAGATCGGACCTGCGGTCAAGACCATCACCACAGATGACGGTCGAGAGATCAAGATACACGGCAACGAAGATGACGGCTTCCGTATCACTATCAAGAACAAGGAGATAAAAACTCCTTTCAAATCTCTGGACGAAGCAGTGATGGCCTCAGAGATGTATTGTGCTCGCCGTAGGCAGCAATCGGAGTCCGCGGACTATATAGAAGAGGCCTGACATGAACCTACTAGAACTATTTGAAAACACAGACCTCCAAAGAATAAAATTCCGAGGCACGGACCATGACATCGGAGAAGAGCGATATGTTTTCGTTATCGACGGTAATCCAGAAGTTTTCAATTTCTCAAGTGATGAGGACGATCCTGATCCCTCTAGCCCCAGCTTTGAAGAAATTCTGGCCCGAGTGCAGAGAAGCGGGGCAGTGGCACATCATCGAATCACGCCAGCGGAACAACAGGCCATGGCCAAGAAGATCGCGGCCGAACGCCAGCGGTATCTAGATCAACGCCAGCAAGGTGTCTCGGAAGCCATGAAGCCCAGCGACATTCCTCCCTCCATGCGGCAACGACTCACCATGCGTGACATCGAAGCCGAGCGTCCGCAGGGTGCTTTCCGTTTCCGGGTGATCACTCCACAGGGTGATCGGATCGACTTCATGGACCAAGCGGCCGCAGAACAGCGTGCCCGGGCCACGAGAGGCCGTGTGGAGCCTATCAATCCGCAACCACAGGGCATTCCAGATCGTCAGAGATATCGCGTGAGAGATCCACAGGGTTCGCGGCCGGCGGCCACTTTCACTGATCGCAAACAGGCCGAACGTTATGCCTCGGCCAAAAATCTTCCGGTAGAATTTATCCCAGAATCTGGAAAAAAGAATGCTCGCATCGAACGCATACTCAAACAACTACGGGCCAAGCATCCTCAGGCCGAAGATGATCTCGAAGCACTGATTTTTGACTTCCGTACCCAACAAGGACAGGATCGTCGAGACATCGCACGCCTGGATCAAGAAAATGACATCGAAGAAGAAGACATCCAGCGTCTGGAAAAAATGCTCGATGTGCTGCGACGTCGGAACGGCCTGGTGGCTGCTGGCCAGACAGAATAACAATAAATCAAGGAGCTGCCCACATGAAAACTTACACTTTCCGAGCCTGGGTCACGATACGTGGCAACAAAGTCTACAAAGAACTCACATTCACTGCAGGCTCATGGCAAGACGCACGAAAGATGCTGAGTGATGCCATGAAAGCTAACGCCTGATTTGATGCGATTCCACGAATTCTCCAATCGCCAGACAGTCAACGAACTCACGTTCAAAGGCAGCCAATGCACCAAGGACTGTAGTGGACATCGTGCCGGATACGAATGGTATCGACGCAAACGACGCACACCTGTTTCACGGAGCCCCAGTTTCGACAAAGGTGCGGCTTTGGCCGCGGCAGGAAAATGAGTTTTTTAGTTGCCAACGTGCCTCCCATCAAGTGTTTCGTACGACGAGAATTCTTGTACGATCATCAGCAGGGCCACGGAGAATTAGAACCTTGTTACTGGGTCACCATAAAGGCCATCAAAGGCCAGGCCTTCCGCATAGAATGCATGTTAACTGACTATGGTGCTCTCTATGACAAACTGCCTATCTCTGCCTATGTATGGCAGCCAGTGGATCCAGAAAACATGCTGGATCTTGATCACCTGCAGATCTGGGACTGCTTGGGCTACAACATGGCCGTGATAGAAAAGTCCAATCTACGAGGATTGAAAGTCAAATACTATGGCAAGGATCGATTGTTCTATTTTGGTCAATACTTGTTCACAGTGGATTTCGCCGAGCCAGATTCCAACTGCCTGGATGTGACATTCACAGAAGGTGTGCAGGAACACAAGAGTTACAACTTCATACGTCTGGACAATGGCCAGTTTGCTTGCCAACCCAACAATCGCTGCCTTTGGTATGACGTGAGCCTGGTGCCGGCAGTGCTGAAGACTCCGGATTTCCGTATACCCACAGAAACCTATTCAGTGGAAAACAAGGCCAAATGGACAGCAGGTGGTGACGCCAGTTGGTTCTATCGTGGTACTGATATTGATTGACCAAGAAGCAGTGTTTGCAATCTCTATATTGGTGTGCTACAATTAAACAATGAGCGATCGACGAGAAACCTACATCTATGAAAGCCCAGATCGCGGTGACACCGTGTATCGCCGCAGGGCCGGATCCAATCAGAGAGAATTGGTCCAAGAGGGACCGTTGCGTAAAAAAATGCTACGCAGCCAACTATGGCGGGACATCTTTGATGCCGCAGAAACGGATTCAGTGTTACAGGAAATGATCAACAAGATAGAAGTGTACCACACACTGAAGGATTCACCTTAGGACCGTTAGTGCTACGGTGAGAGGGCGGCTGCTGCCTGTGCTATCAGATTCGCTACCTGGGTAGACAAAGTGAGCATAAATTACAGCATGTATTCAGTATATCAACATTGGGATCCCCTAAAGACCTGTATTGTAGGACGTACCTATCCTCCAGAATTCTTTTCGTTTGTCAAAGACAGTCGGACCAGGAGCATGTTTGAGAATCTTGCTCAAGAGACCGAGGAAGATTATCAGCGGCTGATCACACTATTACAAAACAAGTTTGGAGTGAGTGTGTGGCGTCCTGAGTTCCCAGACGATCTCAACGAACTCTATGTCCATGGTAAATGGGTGCAACCACCCACAGCACCCAGAGACTATTTCCTCATGATCGAGGATCGATTCTGGGTGCCTGAAATACCCAACGCCAGCCATGCCTGGTCGGTGTTTTATCGCCAGAACAAAGAATCGTGGTGGCCCGAATTTGTCAGACCCAGAGACTTCTATGCTGAATGGCCTCAATATGCCAACGAGATACGAGAGCGGTTTGCCAGATTCCAAGAGGTGGATCAGGCACATCTCGATGGCAAACTGAACTTCTATCAGCACATATTCGATCACATCCGTGAGCAAGGCAATGAGATCGTGTATACGGATCTGGATTTCGTCAACGGCTGTTTCGTCAGCCGCATCGGACAAGATCTTTATTTCGCCACACAGACCTATCACGACGACAAACGAGCCATACTGGAACAGGTCAATGGTCTATTCCCACGCACCCGCAATCATGTAGTCAACTCCGGGGGGCACGGTGATGCTGTATACTGTCCAGTGACCCCAGGACTGATCATCAGCCTCAATGATATACCCACCTATGCAGATACATTCCCTGACTGGGAAGTGGTCTATCTGCCGCCGTCGAACTATGCACACATGCGAGAGTTTGAGTTTTCTATGAAACGCAACAAAGGCCGTTGGTTCATGCCCGGGTTTGAACAGAACCAGGATCTAATAAACATGGTGGACTACTACTTTGACGAATGGGTAGGACAGGTATCAGAGACTGTGTTTGATGTCAATATCCTGATCGTGGATCCCAAGAACATCGTGGTGTCCGCACACAACGATCAAGTGGAACAGGCCTGTGCCCGGCACGGCATCGAAGTGCATGTGTCACCGTTCCGTCACAAATACTTCTGGGACTGCGGTATACACTGCGTGACCAACGATCTCAACCGCCAAGGACAAAGGCAAGATTTCTTTCCAGGTGGCAGATGAACGATCTTTTTCCATCCTATGTTCCTTACTATTGCCAGGGACGGGTGGATCGTCTGATACAAGATCCTGAAGTTGTATACTGGTATCCTTGGTTGCGGGATCTGCAAGGTACCAATACATTCGCACATCTCAGTGCGGTATTCCCGGATGCTCCTCCACAGGGCTTTGATTATTACATACTCAACGGCAACGTGGGCATGACCGGATGGGCTGAACAGATCTATGATCATGTACAGCGTCCTATCTTCGTGTTGTCATTGCCCGAAGTTGATGGTTATCCCTGTGACCATCCAGACATACACTATGTTCCTTATACTCACTATCATCGCCTGGTCCAGAGGTTGCAAGACTGTCTCCCGGACTATGACTTCACTGTAGAAAAAAAGATCCAACACAAAGCCAGTGCCCTGACGCGGAGATTGACCGAAATCAAGATTGTGATCTTTACTGCCATGATGAGGTATCTAGATCCCAGTGATCGTTTGGTCAGCCTCTACGATGATCTTGAACTGAAAAATGTGCATGGATGGCAGCCAACCGGCGATGCCGTGATCGACAATCTGGTGCAGGAGTTCCGAGATCAATGGTTGGGCAAGACCATGACCATCGACCTCGACCAAGTCACTATGTTCAACCAAGACAATGTGCTACACGCAGGCTATCTCAATTCTGCACTGAATTTCACGCAGGAATCTTTCCACTACAGTTTCATGTACGACCAAGGACGAGAGTACATCGCACCTGGCCCATTCCTCACAGAAAAAACCTTCAAATCCGTCTTGACCTGCACTGCATTCATCCCGGCTGGACAGTATCATTCCTATCATTGGTTGGAACAGATGGGCATGCGATTTGACTACGGAGATCTGGATCTGTCGTTTGACCTAGATCCGGGCAACAATTCTCGTATGCGTCGACTGGTAGATCTGATCCAGAATCTGGGTGCATGGTCTGCCCAGGATATCTATGCCATGACACGTGACAGTACTTTGCACAACCATGCTGTCATGACCAGCGGACTGTTTGCCCAGAACTGTGACCGATTCAATCAGGGCAATCTGGATCACATGATACGGACTATACGAGGTTGACAGATACCCAAGACCGTTTTATAATCAAGCACAAGGAGATATTCACATGGATAACCGTAATTTTTCAGCAGAGCAAAAAGCCAAACTCACACAGATGATCAACGAAGGCATGCAGGTCATGCATGAAGTCGAGACCCTGAACGGTGGACTCAATGACACCATCAAGGCCGTGGCCGAGGAACTGGAGATCAAACCCAACATCCTCAAGAAAGCCATCCGCTTGGCACACAAGGCCGAATTCGGCAAAGAGCAACAGGATCATGCCCTGTTAGAAACCATCCTGACCACTGTGGGCAAGACTCTGTAATCCATGTTCCGGCATCATGTGGTCAATGACTGCATCACGTTTCTCAACGATCCTGGTCGCAATCGATGGTACAGAGACAACCTGGCCGCTCTGGTGCAGGGCCGCAGGGTTTTTGAGATCGGCTGCGGTGCGGGCATCATGGCCGCTTATGCTCTGGAATCTGGGTGTAGCCACTACTACGGCGTAGACATCAAATCCGATCGTGCTCGGTTTACATCCTCCATCCTGGATAGAATGGGATACCAGGGCCGGCATACTGTGTGGTGTGCGGATGCCTCGACCATGATCCAAGAGGATCTGCCCGTGGGAGTGGATGTCATCATCTGTGAGCAAACCGGGCATCAGATACAGAGCAATTTTACCATACAGCAGTTCTGGCAGAATCTGTATCCCATGATACCAAATGCTGTCAGCATACCAGATGCCTGGAGGCTGGATGCCCACATCTACGCAAGTCTGTTGGACAGCGATCTCCCGGAGTACCAACCTCGTGTGTTGCTGGCCGATCCATGTTTGCCTCGAGACTATCTGCAGGCCTTGGAGACCACGGATTTTGTACAGCCCTGCGAGGTCATCAAAGACGCACTGATTCTGACACCAGACACAGCACACAAAGATCTCGAGTTTGTGCTGGATCTATCCGACTATGCATCGGCCACTGTGGTCCTGCGAGACGGAATCTCTTTCCAGGACAGCCTGTGCCCCAGTTCCAGTGCCCTCACAGACTGGCCAGCACCGGTAAAAATCTTGATACCCGAGGCACGAGGACGATTCCGATTCCGGTGGGACACCCAAAAAAGACAACCCGGATTCGGGCGTGGATTCTGGACCTGGGAAAAATTATTTGGTTGACAATCTGCCAGAAATAAGTAACACTAACAAGAGTCGCTGGCTGAACCAGCATGTATCAAGGCACAGTGGGCCACAAGCCACAGAGGACAAATGAGCTACATCGACGCATTATTTGATCGTGATCACGATCGCATACACATCGTAGGTCGCCGATCTGGCGAGCGTTACTACGAAGAACATCTGGCAACATACACCTTCTACTACGATGATCCTCGTGGCAAGTTCCGATCGATCTATGGCACACCTGTGGCTCGGTTTTCCACTCGCAACTCCAAAGAGTTCCGCAAGGAAATGGCCATACAGAAAGGCAAGCGTCTCTACGAAGCCGACATCAATCCCATATTCCGTTGTCTCGAAGAAAACTATAAAGGCATAGATGCACCTCGGTTACACACAGCATTTTTCGACATCGAAGTAGATTTCGATCCCGAGCGTGGATTCAGTCGGCCCGAGGATCCATTCAATCCTATCACGGCCATTTCTGTGTATCTGGATTGGTTGGATCAGCTTGTGACCCTGGTCAAACCGCCACGTCACATGTCACGAGAAACTGCGGATGAGATCGCGGCAGAATTCCCTAATACCTTCGTGTTCTGGGAGGAACGAGATCTGCTGGATGCCTTCTTGAACATCATCCAGGATGCCGATGTGCTGTCAGGTTGGAACTCCGAGGGTTACGACATACCCTATACTGTCCAGCGTACCACGCGAGTGCTCAGCAAAGACGACACCAGACGATTCTGTCTCTGGGATCAGCTGCCCAAACAGCGTACCTTTGAGCGTTTCGGTGCTGAAAATATCACGTTCGATCTCATCGGCCGTGTGCATCTCGATTACATGCAACTCTACAGGAAATACACCTATGAAGAACGACACTCCTATAGCCTGGATGCCATCCTTGAATACGAAGAACTGGGAGGAAAAACCAAGTTCGAAGGTACCTTGGATCAGCTCTACAACCAAAACTGGAAAACCTTCATCGAGTACAACCGCCAAGACGTCCGCGGTCTTGCTGACATCGACAAGAAACTCCGGTTCCTGGATCTAGCCAACACCTTGGCACATGAGAATACTGTGCTGTTGCCCACTACCATGGGTGCCGTGGCGGTGACAGAGCAAGCCATCATCAATGAAGCCCATGAACGTGGCATGATGGTACCTGCGAGGAAAGAGCGACTCACTGATGAAGATACACAAGCCGCGGGTGCTTATGTGGCCTATCCCAAGAAAGGCATGCACGACTGGGTCGGCTCAATCGACATCAACAGTCTGTACCCAAGTGCGATCCGTGCTCTTAACATGGGCCCCGAGACCATTGTAGGACAATTGCGTCCTATCATGACAGATCGTTACATCGCAGACAAACAGCGAGGTGGTGCCAGTTTTGCCGCGGCCTGGGAAGGCTTGTTTGGCACCCTGGAATATACTGCCGTCATGGAACAGCAACGTGGCACAGAGATCACCATAGACTGGCAGGACGGAGAAGAATCTGTACATTCGGCCGCGGAAGTATGGCGTATGATTTTCGATTCCAATCAACCTTGGATGATGTCGGCCAACGGAACCATATTCACTTATGAAACCGAAGCCGTGATTCCGGGCCTGCTCAAGCGTTGGTATGCCGAACGCAAAGAGATGCAGGCCAAATTGAAAGAGTGCACCACCAAAGAAGATGAAGAATACTGGGACAAAAGACAGTTGGTCAAGAAGATCAATCTAAATAGCCTATATGGAGCTATCTTGAATCCCGGTTGCAGATTCTTTGACAAACGCATCGGCCAGTCGACCACGCTCACGGGTCGTGCCATCGCCCGACACATGGACGCCCATGTCAACGAGTGCATCACTGGACGCTACGATCACACCGGCGATGCCATCATCTACGGCGACACAGATTCGTGCTACTTTTCTGCTTGGCCGGCTGTGAAAGAAGAAGTGGAGGCGGGACGCATGGAATGGTCCAAAGAAATCGTGATCTCACTCTATAACTCAATCTCAGATCAGATCAATGAATCTTTTCCGGGATTTATGGAACAGGCTTTCCACTGCCCCAGAGAACTAGGGACTGTGATACGAGGCGGTCGAGAACTGGTAGCCGGCCGCGGTCTGTTTATCACCAAGAAACGCTATGCGGTATTGTACTATGACAAAGAAAACAAGCGTGTGGATATCAACGGCAAACCTGGCAAGGTCAAGGCCATGGGGCTGGACCTCAAGAGATCTGACACACCCAAAGTGATCCAGGACTTTCTCAGCGAGATACTTGACGATGTGCTACAAGGCATCGGCCGAGACGAGATCGTGGAAAAAGTACGTGAATTTAAATATTCTTTCTCGGAACGTCCGGGATGGGAAAAAGGTTCGCCCAAGCGTGTGAACAATCTCACCCAGTATTCCAAGAAAGAAGAACGTGAAGGTCGTGCCAACATGCCTGGTCACGTGCGTGCGGCCATGAACTGGAACACTATGCGACGGATGAACGGTGACAATTATTCCATGCAGATCGTGGACGGTATGAAGACCATTGTGTGTAAACTCAAGAGCAATGCATTGGGGTGGACTTCGATCGGATATCCCACTGACGAATTACATCTGCCGCAGTGGTTCCGAGATCTGCCGTTTGATGACGTCGAAATGGAAGCTACCGTGGTAGATCAAAAACTCGATAACTTGTTGGGCGTGCTGGACTGGGATCTCGCTAGTGCTACCAATACCGACAACACTTTCCAGACACTGTTTGAATTCTGATGAAACTGAGCCAACTGGTAAAATTTAAACAACTGCTTTCTGAACTGTCAGTGCGACATTCAGCCGACATAGCACATTCTGAGTTAGGGGACATCGTGCAACGTGTGGCCGGTTATGAATTGCAATTCGGAGAGTTCACACCTAGATTGATGGACAACTTCGATCGTGTGAATCGTGAATTTTCTGCATTCCAAGGTACCGTGGACGATCTCTTGGAAGACATCACCGAAGTCATTGCCAGCCAAGAGTCCAGATACTTTGCCAACAGTTACGATCTCTATAGAGATCTCATGCCACACGAGACCGACGAATACATCCTGAATCGCAGATTCGGAGAGATCACCGAAGATGTCTATAATTTCTTGCACTCTCGCATCCACAAGTACGATTCCTGGCAGCATGCCGGCATGATCATACGCCCAGGATTAGAAACTTTTATCGACAGCATGGTAGCCTGCGATCCCATGTATCTTGTAGATATCAGGCATGAACTGTTACAGCCTACCCTGGATCGATTCCAAGATCCGTACCGTCGCCGCCTGCGTCCTTATGTGGTCAAAGAAGAACAGGATCAACCCATACTGGGCAAACTACCAGACGGTCAATTTGGGTTCGTGCTGGCCTATAACATATTCAATTTCCGACCTTTTGAAATGATAGGAAAATATCTCACCGAGATCTATCAGAAACTGAGACCGGGTGGTACTTTGGCCATGACCTACAACAACTGTGACCTAGCACACGGTGTGGTGTTGACAGAGCTCAACTACATGTGCTATACTCCAGGTAGACTGGTCGAACAACTGGCACGACGCATAGGTTATGAGATCACTTTCAGATATGACACACATAGTCCTAACACCTGGCTGGAAATCACCAAACCCGGTACCGCCCAATCCATCAAAGGCGGACAGGCACTGGCAGCAGTAACCCCGAAATCATCAACTTAACGGAGACCATGAATGAGAGATTATCTTTTAGATTTAGTAGAACACACTTTCGATCTGGGCTGTATTGATCTTGTCAAGATCACAGGCACAGACAAAGAAACAGTGATCAGCGGCATCGCCGAAGATCGATCAGTGGTCGTGGAAGGACGATTCCTAGCCCCGGTACCAGAGTTCATCGGTACTTTCGGCATGCCCAATCTCAATAAACTGAAAATCTTACTAAACCTCGCCGAGTACAAAGAAAATGCCACTATCACTGTCAAGCGACAGGATCGCAATGGGGTAGATTCGCCCGTGGGCCTACACTTCGAGAATGCTGCCGGCGACTTTAAGAACGACTACAGATTCATGGCATCCGAAATCGTGGCAGAAAAACTCAAGACCGTGAAGTTCAAGGGTGCCAACTGGAACGTGGAATTTGAACCCACAGTGGCCGGAGTGCAACGTCTCAAGATGCAGGCACAGGCCAACAGCGAAGAGATTAACTTCCAGGTCAAGACCGATGGTGACTTGCTGAAGTTTAACTTTGGTGATCATAGCACACATGCCGGCGAATTTGTGTTCCATGCTGGCATCTCTGGTGCACTGAAACGAACATGGGCATATCCAGTACGCCAGGTGATCTCGATCTTGGATCTTACCGGTGACAAGGTCATGAAGATCTCTGACGATGGTGCTGCCATGATCGCTGTGGATAGTGGTCTTGCTGTTTACAACTATATCCTTCCAGCACAAAGCAAATAATGACCAAAAAACACATTTGGCCTGTATGGGCCGTGGCTGTATTAACAACATGGTTATACCTGATCTTAACCGGTCCGGGTTTTGCTTTGTACGAGACACATTGGTTGTATGCGTTCATGATGATTTTTGGAAGTGCTGTGGCTGGATTTACACCCGAAGGTGGTGGTGCTGTGGCATTTCCTATCTTGAGCTTGTATTTCAACATACCACCCACAGCCGCTAGAGATTTTAGTCTGGCCATACAAAGCATAGGCATGGTGTCAGCGGCCATATGGATCCTGACCCGCAAAGGACATGACCTACGCACATTTAAACACATACCATTTTATGCGGCAGTGAACATGTTAGGTTTTGTGATCATGACAGCCATGGCAGGTGCCATAGCATTCAAAACCATACAGATGTTGTTTGTGAGCTTGGCTTTGGCATTTATCGTGGCTTACCTGGTCAGTCGCGGTCGTGGAACTCAGGATGATGTAGAGTTAAAAGGTTCAAGATTTGTCACATTCAGCATATTTTCATTCATAGGTGGTTGTGCGGCAGCCATGTTTGGCACAGGGTCAGACATGTTGATCTACATCGCGTTAACCTGCTATTATGGCATGAAAGAAAAGGTCAGCACCGACATCAGCATCGTTCTCATGGCCGTGATCACTGTGTTTGGTATTGCTTATCGTAGCCTGTTCTTGGATGCTGTTCATCCAGATGTTTACTTGATGTGGTTGGCCGCGGCTCCTGTGGTATTGTTCTTTGCTCCGTTTGGTAATATCTTGTTAGGATGGGTCCGCAAAGAAACCATGCTATACACAGTGCTGGCCATGAATGCTGTAAACTATTTTTACTTTATGAGCAAGAACGTTAATTTAGTTGTGCCCACAGTAATTACGTTGGCGTCATTCCTTGCGTTCTTTGTGGCAAGTTTTTATTGGAAAAATCGTGAGTCAAGATAATTTAACTGCCAAGCAAAACGACTACGCTGTATTCTTGCCGGCCATAAGCAGTTTCTATGCTTCCTACATCGGTCGGCAAAGGACTACTCAGTATGTAGAACAGACACGCATGCCTCCGGGCATACCAGACATGGAACAGTTGAATTGGCTGAATCCACAGAAAGGTCTGTTCCCTTATCGCTGGAGCCTGTACTCAGCCGGTCACGCCAACTTGGATCTCAACAAGCAGGATCCCAAAGAGGACATGGTGCGTAACCGAAATCCCAACACTATCATGCTGGCAGACTCGGGCGGGTTCCAGATCGCCAAGGGTGTGTGGCCTGGACGTTGGGCTGACTTCACAGACAAAAAAGCCGAAGCACAGAGAGAAAAAGTTCTCAAATGGCAGATGGGCATAGCCACTTACGGCATGACCATGGACATACCCACTTGGACCTTCCGTGATCCAGTGGCCGCACAGGCCTGTGGCATCTTCAGTTACGACGATGCCGTGAATGCAACCAAATACAACAACGACTATTGGATCGCCAATCGCTATAGCGACACCAAGATCCTGAATGTATTACAGGGTGGTAATCACGCCGAGGCCGATCACTGGTATGACTTGATGAAGGATTATTCAGATCCCAATCGGTACCCCGACCGACACTTCAACGGTTGGGGCATGGGCGGACAAAACATGTGCGATGTACACCTGGTGCTCAAACGATTGATACATCTTATTCACGACGGCTTGTTAGAGCCAGGTGTGCATGATTGGATGCACTTCCTGGGCACGTCAAAATTGGAATGGGCAGTATTGCTCACAGACATCCAGCGTGCTGTACGCAAGTATCACAATCCAAACTTTACCATCAGTTTTGACTGTGCGTCACCGTTCCTGGCCACTGCTAATGGACAACTGTACCATTCGATACTGACAGAAAATCGTACCAAGTGGTCCTATCAGATGGCGTCCACTGCCGATGATAAACGGTACGCCATGGACAATCGCCTGTTCCGAGATGCAGTCACGCAGGATGGAATCCACCCCGACTTTGAGGATTCGCCTATATCGGCTCGTTTGCGTATACGCGATGTGTGCATCTACAAGCCCGGTGATCTCAACAAGATCGGCAAAGAAGGTAACACTTCGTGGGACTCGTTCTCATACGCACTTATGATGGGACACAATGTCTGGATGCACATTGAAGCAGTACAGCGTGCCAATCGTCAGTATGATCTGGGCATCTGTCCGGACATGATGGTACATCCAACCAATTCGGATTTTGATGCTCGCAAGATCATCGATCGGGTGTTTGCCGCACGTGATCGTTCAAAATCATTGGCCATGATCGACGATCATGCTAAAATATGGGAACGGGTAATAGGTACTCGTGGCTTTACCGGTAAACGAGTATGGAACAGCCACAAGCAGTTCAATAGCCTTTTTGATGTAGAAGAGACCGAATCGGATTCAGAAGAAGAATTTGACCAAACCCGACTTGACAGCCTAGAGGACAGCGTATAATGTACGAAAATCGTATCCGGCATCTAGAAACCATGCACGAAAGCCTGGACAAACAGATCCGTGGGTTAGAGAGCACTGGTAGATTCAATGATGCTACCATGGCCACATTGAAGAAACAGAAATTGGCACTCAAAGACCAACTCACTGAATTGCGTCGTAAACAGTATGAACATGATCAAGAAGTAGGGCACAGCGATGAATAGATCCGGGCACGAATCAGCAGATTTTTTCTACGGTCAGGAAGTTGAGCACACACCAGCTCTGGGCATGGATACCCTGTTTGTGATAGGATATCATACCCAAGAAGAAATCGAACAGTATCTGACCTACGATCGCGACATACGACATATCTTCTTTGGTGCCAATGACTCATACAAGCCGAAGACTACAGCCGACTATACTGCATGGGAATCAGTGATCCAGACTTTCTTGGATCGTGGATTCTTTTGCAGTCTGGACATTCCTTTCCAGTATGTAGAAGAGTTCCACGAGGGTGGTTTGTGCGAGCGAGATCGCTTCATCCCCATCATCAAGGTGCCTATTCCATATGTGAAACTCTGGAACTATAACACCTGCGTGAAAATTGACGACAAGGACTTTGCCGCTACCAACCCTGGTGTATGGGTGCATGAACTGAGAGATCTCATGCCTCGTAGCAGATTCACAGACTGGAGCCAGTACGAGAAAGACGAGGTCGTGCGATGAAGTTGGCCGTGTGTGGAGACAGTTGGTTCAGCAGTGATGTCAAGCACCCAGGACGCAGTTTTGGTGAATTATTATGTGCCAAGCGTCAATGGGAACTGATTTCCTTGGCCTTGGGGGGTTGTAGCACTTTTGCCATCTGCCTGCAAGTAGATCAGGCCATAGAGATGGAATCTGATTTTGTCGTGCTAGGTACTACCACACCCGATCGCATTGACATACCTATGATGGACCGTGGAATCCCAGGCCCGTTCCAACGTATCCGTGATCTGTTCAACTGGGACAATCTGTTCATGAACAGTCCAGGTGTGTTCAATCGATATAGAGGACTGGCAAATATCAACTATGATCCGGAATTCCTTAGTAGCCAACACGATTTCCTAACCGAACCGACCATATACTCGGCTACTATGGCTAACTTGCTATGGTTACGTGAATCCAAAAAGCTCACACCAGAGCAGGCAGAAGCGTTAAAATTATATGTGACCAATCTCTACGACGTAGGAGTAAAAAGAGAAACAGACGCCCGCTTGATCAATGATGCTTGTCATCGATTAGAAAGAGCCAGAATACCCTATCTTCTGTGCATAGAAAACATGGACAGTGATCGATCTTTATTTCCTGGCATCGATCCTGACAAGATCATGACCATGGATCAGTTCCAGTTTGGCATACTGCCCAGATCATCGGCCATGTTCCACTATTGCCCTGACACCGGTGGACAACCTTTCGCTGACTACATAGAAACCCGCATCAACCAACTCATGGACCAACAATGATAAACGCCCAAAGAGAAACAGCAGACCGCATCATAGCCGCAGCAGATAGAAAGATCTGGGTCACGTTCAGGCTAGAAGGGGTGCATAAATATCCTGCGGCCTTGACAGATCCCGCACTTGCCACCGGAGATGAATATGATGTTTCGTTCCTTGGTTATCCTCATCGCCATATGTTCCATTTCCGGGTGTGGATCGATGTGTTCCATTCGGACCGAGACATCGAGTTCATCCAGTTCAAGCGGTGGCTTGTGTCGCTGTACGCCAAGGCCGGAGGATCCAATGGCCTGCGTGATCGGACCGTTTCCAATCATAACCATACCGCTGGACTGGCACCGACCTCTACACTTCAACTAGACTTCAAAAGTTGCGAGATGATCGCGGACGACCTATATATACAGATAGCAGATCGTTACCCCGATCGTGCTGTATGGATTGAAGTGGCCGAAGATGGTGAGAACGGCTGCCTCATCAAGTATGAAACTCACCGACCTAACCTTTCCGTCAACATCTAAAAAGGAAAAACGACATGGGCAAGCCCACGTTTAAACCTAATACCCGAGTCACAGCGGTATTTGAGGATCTGGATCAGTATCTGCAATTCTGCCAGAATTTTGGTTATCGCTTCAATGAAGCAGATCTTTACAATTGGAAATCCTACGCCTACCAGCAGTTCAACAAACATCTGCAAGGCAAATTTGCCAAAGACATGTGGGCCATCGACAGTCGTAGAGGTCGATGATGCGTAAACTCTTTTACATGGGCCTCGAGTCATACGAGGCCCGCTACACTCTCCAACTCACAGAATGGAACCGGCGTGTGTTCGAGCGTCGAGGACTCGATGTAGTATATGTGCCCGGCTCGACCATTGACAACACACAGTCAATCTCTGTAGGCCAGGTCTTAGACGCACATGGTCGCAGTTATTTCTCTATGAGCCAGATGATGAATCTGGTACAGATGATGCGTAACGGCGATGTGACTTCTGAGGATGTTGTCTACTTCGAAGACATGTTCCAGCCTGGCATCGAAAGCCTTCCTTACATCCTGGACCAAGTTCCTGAGAATCTCCGTCCTCGTATTTTTGTACGCTGTCTGGCCCAGGCCATTGACCCTGATGATTTTGTGCATGTGTGGGGCATGGCAGGCTGGATGTCAACTTATGAGCGGATGGTGAACCAGATTCCAGGACTGACTGTGCTGGCCACCAACGAGGAAATGGTAGCACACATGCGTATCGCAGGCTGGACTGCTCCTATCTACAATATTTCAGGCCTGGCGTTTGGCAAATCAGAAGTGCTGGAACGAATTGGTGGAAAACAAAACATCAGACCATTTGCTGATCGGAAACAGCGTGTGGGATTCGCAGCCAGATTCGATCAAGAGAAACAGCCCGGTTTCTTCATGGACATCATTGAGCAGTTCCACAAAGAACGACCCGACGTAGAGTTTGCTGTGTTCCAAGGTGGTCCTCTGCGTTCCAATAACCCTGAGTATGTAGATCGTGCCCGACGCATGCAGAGCGAAGGCAAGTTACAGATCTACGAAAATCTCAAGAAAAACGACTATTACAATCTACTAAATGACAGTCGTGTGCTGTTCAACTGTGCCTTGCAAGACTGGGTATCAAACACAGTGTCAGAAGCAGATACCTTGGGCTGTAATGTGCTGTATCCGGCCTATCGTTCTTTCCCAGAAACCTTTGCCAATGATCATCACCGGATGTATGTGCCTTGGTCAACTGACGATGTCATGATCAAACTGCGACGCTTGCTGGATGCACCGCATCATAACGTAGGTCTGATATCCAACTGGAACGACGGTACCATCGATCGCATCGTGGACATCATACAAGGACAAGGCGAGCAATGGAATCGTTCCGGTAATCGCTACAGAGATCATGTGAGCCAGGACAAATACGCCAGGAGGCCCGCATGAGCATGATCCTAGTCACCGGTGCCGCTGGTTACATCGGCGGAGAAACCCTGCTCCGCCTCAATGATGCTGGCCACACAGTGATCGGTGTAGAAACAGTGCCGTGTCCAGATTATCTACGATCAGTGTCTGATAGATTCTATCAAGAAGATTTCAGCAACAATTATAGCCTGGATCTGCTCCATCAGTTTGCTCCCACTGCCGTAGTACACTGTGCTGGATCCAGCCTGGTAGGACCTAGTCTGGGTCGGCCAGCCGACTACTACAACAACAACTTCGTCAAGACAAAAAAACTATTAGATTTCATAGTCGATAACAAGATCAATACCCGTGTGATATTTTCCAGTTCGGCTGCCTGTTATGGTGAACCGATCATGGTACCCTGTTCTGAAGTAGATCCTTGCGAGCCTATCAGTCCTTATGGGCAGAGCAAGCTCATGATCGAATGGATGATGCACGCTTATCGTCGTGCCTATAATCTAGACTTTGTGGCATTCCGTTATTTCAATGCCTGCGGAGCAGACAGTCAACGCCGTCATGGTCAGAGACCGGGTGCCACACACATCATCGCTCGCGTGCTAGAATCTATCAAGAACAACACCGAGTTCGTGCTCAACGGTGAAGATTATGACACACCCGATGGTACCTGCATCAGAGACTATGTGCATGTGGAGGACATCGCTGACGCCCATATTCGTGCCATTAATAAAGATATTCCATCGGACGTCTACAATCTTGGCACCAAAAAAGGTGCCAGCAATCGCGAGATCATCTCGGCCGCTGAGCGTATCACTGGACGCAAGGTGCGATACTCAGTGGGTCCACGCAGAGAAGGAGATCCTGCTCTGCTCACGGCCAGTGCTGATCGTTGGCAGTCTGTGGGAGGGTCAGCACCCAAATGGACCTTGGATGACATGATCACTCATGCCTGGGCTTGGTACACCCGATGACGCAACCGGCCATGGCCAATCTCAAAACCCTGGCCTTTGGCGGTGCCGGACCAGTGGTTGATCCAGATCTCAAACAGGCAGTTTACAGCATCATCAAAGACTGTTGTGATCAGGATGTGCTCGACGATCTCGATGTGCAAGCCAGATTCTTAGATCGTTACCAGCAATGGATCAGAGACAGCCGAGGCAACAATCTGCAGGGACTAGATCAGTTTTCTGTGGCGGCCTATGCCAATGGAACCACTGAGGGCTTTGACAAGTTCATGCTACGCCATCATGGCCGTAGATTCCGATGCTTCCGCGGAGAATACATGTATCACCCTGCGGCCTGGCGTAACTATTTCCCCGAGTGGTGTCGCATCGAGGACGCACCCTTGGCCGAAAATGATGCCGTGGTCATGAGCATGCCTTTCAGTGACACTGGGGAAGTGCATTCTGACAGTGTATCTGTGCTGGATCAGTGCGATCGCCTGGGCATCCCTGTGTTGATAGATTCGGCTTTTTTTGGCATCTGCCACGACATTGAATTCAACTATGATCGTCCTTGCATCACCGACATCACGTTCAGCCTCAGCAAGACATTTCCTGTGGCCAATCTACGCATCGGCATGCGTCTTACTAGACAGGACGACGATGACAGCCTCATGGTGCATAACAAGACCAACTACAACAACCGTCTGGGTGCTGGTGTTGGTCTCGCACTCATGCAAAAATACACCGCAGATTACAATGTTGAAACCTGGAAGGCCCAACAAGAGATTTTCTGCCAGGAACTGGGCGTGATGCCCAGCAGATCTGTGATATTTGGTTTGGGTGGATCGGAGTTCGTTAAATACAACCGCGGAGGGTCCAGCAATCGTCTGTGTTTCTCACGCTACTTGTATCAAGGACGACTCCCAGATGATAGACATTGATCTTTTAACCAGCAAATACAATCCCAAAGATTATGCAGTAGATTATAGCCATGGTGCTCCAGTGCCATGGCTGGCGTTCGATGACTTCCTGCCCGAAGATCTGTTCCGTCGAGTGCGAGAAGAAATCAATGTCATACCCGAACACCTGTGGACCAAGTTCACCCGCAATGGCAGCATGATGAAGGAATGCACTAACCTCAAGTTCGCTCCTACCATCAGAGAACTCGCATTGAATTTCAACAGCCATGAATTTGTACGCTGGCTCGAGGACATGACTGGTATCGAACGTATCATTCCAGACCCGCATCTAATCGGTGCCGGACTCATGAGATGTTATCCCGGAGACAGCCTGAAATTACATACTGATTTCAACTGGAACGAGCAACTGCATCTCAACCGCTGTGTTAGCATGATTTTGTATCTCAGTCCAGAATGGGACGAAGTCTGGCAAGGTAATCTGGAATTCTGGGACTTTAACAAGACCCAGTGTCTGCATCGTGTGACACCTCGACCCAATCGACTGTTGATATGGACCTACGACGAGCGTTTGGTACACGGACACCCACAGCCTCTGTCCTGCCCTGATAATGTCACCCGAGACGGTCTCCGCATGTTCTATTTCCACAGCAATGCCACACCAATAAGTCCACCACATCGTAGTCTTTACTGGTTTGACGAAAACAGCAAAACACCGTTTGACCGCAAAGAGAATAGATGAATCCAATCAATGAGTACACCAATGATGCCTGGTTCTGGTCAGAAAATGGACTCGATCAAGCACCGCACATATTCTGGCGTATCAACGATGAGCAAAATCTTCCGCAACAGACCTTAGAACAATTACAGGATCGACTGGCATGGGATCGTGCGGAAAAGATTATCCTGTTCCACTGCGAAGGCCATGATGCACAACACAATCTAGATTTTGACCCACGCATACACATGATTCAACCCATACGGTTCGATCATCCCCGACACTATTTTTTTCCATGGTGGTATGGCTGGGTCATGCATGTAGAACGCAGTGTGCAATATCATCTAAAGTTGGAACCAGAGATGACCAAACAGCCTCGGTATCAATTTGATGCGTTGTTAGGCACACCGTACCCTAGGAAACAATGGGTAGCAGATCAGATCAGAAAAAATCCCGGGCCGTTCCTGTGGAATATGAATGTACCTTGGGTTTCTTCTGATGCCAAATTCTTGCACGGTACAGATCTGCATCATGACCCTGCCGGTACCAAACCTGTGTATAACGAACAAGGTGAATGGTGCAATCACGGTACCTTGTTACCGTGGCGTATCTACAACGACTCGTGGTTCAGTATCATACTAGAAACTCAAAGCCAAGGCTATCCCATGGTCACTGAAAAAAGTGCCAAATGTTTGTTAGGACGACGGCTGTTTATTAACTTTGGAAATCCCGGAGTGCTAGATCTGATAAGGAGCATGGGATATCAAACTTTTGACAGTGTCATCAACGAAGGATATGATAAGATACTGGATCAAGAACAACGATTGATACATGCGTGGAATCAGGTTTTGTATCTTATGAAACAAAATCCTCGTGACGTCGTTGAAAAAATCCAACCTATATTGGATCATAATCAATCTTTGTTTCTCAGACAAAATCACGATCGTGATTTTAAAAATTTAGTAAGGAAAATTGCCAATGGATATTGAATATAATATTTTACACGATAAGTCTCTGCCCATGGTCTTTGTCGGTGATACATTACACAATCATAGTTTGTACAAGTATTTTAAAAATCAACGATCCTGCCAGCATCTGCGACTCGAAGATGTCATGGAATACGATGACGATTGGTTTGCTCGCCACCAAGTCATGGCAGTCGTGACCAATGTTATTTTTAAAAAAACTCTGGCCGACACGCTGGGAGCGAGGCCGGTGCAATGGTTCAGTGCCTGTAGCCGATATACCATCCTACATCAAAATTTAAAGATAGGATACAATACCTTGATCAACAGCTACAATGTTTTTTACGATGACTGTAAAATTGGAAATCATTGTACCATAACCAATCATGTCATGCTAAGTCATCAGGTCACTGTGGGAGACATGTGTCACATAAGTCCATTTACCTACGTTTGTTTCACTGAACTACAACAAGGTGTGATACTGGGTGTGAGATCTAGTTGTCCTGGTAAACCTCACAATCCAATCGTGATCGCTCCGTGGAGCAACATTTTAATGGAAAGCCGAATTACTCGAAGTCTGACCGAATCCGGCACCTATGCTGGTAATCGAAAATACAACGACGAACGCAGCCTTGATGTAAAGATACTTTAATCAAACACAGTGTCTAGGAAAGATCGGCTTATTTTTCCATTTAGATTTTTTGGTACAGTTTCGACCTGTCTGACAAATCTTGGCCTGCATGCATCCCCGAGGCTGTTTAAAAACTCTTTTATTTCATCAACTGAAACATCCCCGCACACAACACACTTCAATCGTTCTTTACCAAAAACAGCACACTCACTGAGGCTGGGAAATCTATTGTACAATTGATTCTCAATGCTCAACGGGTCTATCTTGTAACCTCGCACATTGATCCTGTCAACTGACCGTCCTAGAATTCGGAAATATCCGTCTTCGTCTTGGCTGGCCAGGTCGCCAGTGTCGAACCAGCCGGACCGAAAAACCGACGGACCCTCGATCCAAAGATGGTTGTTTTCATCGACCCGGGCTCTTATACCATCTGGTAATCCAACAGTTCCAATCTTCTGAGGGCCGTGCAATGGATTAGTAAAGCAATGACTGATAGCTTCTGTCATGCCAAAGGCTTCTAGGATTGGAACTTTAAATTTTTCTTTTAGTGTTAAAAAATTCTTTTCAGTCAACGATGCTGAAGCACTCCTAACAAATCTCAAACACTGTAGATCCAGTTTGGAACTCAACATCAATATATCAGGAATCGCACTGAGCCAGGTCGGTTGGAATTTTTCCATTTCCTTGATGTCAGCGATCGTTCCGAACTGAGTTTCACACCCAACTTGAAGCGTTGTAAGGTACATCAACAGACCGTGAGCGTGCCACAGGGGCATGATACCGAAATATCTATCGTTCGGAGATAGCTCATAACTCTTGCTTATATTGCCACACACAGCATCAACCTGTGATTGAGAAAAACTATAAAATTTACTGTCCCCGGTGGTACCACTGGTATATAAAAATAGTTTTTCGTCGCCATGGTCCTGTCCTTGGCCTTGGAATACGCCCTCTTCGGTGATCAAAACATCAAAATCACTGTTTGAAATTAGGTAATCAAGTCTGGTCTTGGGTGATCCAGGATTGATTACCATGATGCTGTGAGTGTCTTGATATTTAGGAATCACATGCCAGGGATTTTTAACACAAATTACAGCCCTTTTCATTGATGTTCCTTGTTATGAATGCTTGTACAGATACTTATTGTTCTGGAGACTCTCCAGAAGATTTCCCCAGTTTATTGTCAAGACCATTGACATGTGTCTAAATACACTCTATACTACATGAATGACTGGTCATCCTCGACCCTAACTCGGAGAAATAATAATGGTAGTGAAGTTCAATGAATATGCAGGAAAGAAAAAAACCGCCGTCGACGCAATGGCAGACAAAGGCTACGAAGAAGGTTATCTAGCAGACGCTATCCGTGCCAGGATGAAGCGTGATGGTAAGAGATTCTGGGCGGGAGATAATATCTCAGATTATCTACACGAGTCAGATAGAGAACATTTAATCAACGAAGCCACCGAAGCATTCGAGCTGGTACTAGATAGACTCTTGATCGATCGAGAAACAGATCCTAATTCTCAAGGCACAGCACGCAGATTGGCCAAGATGTATTTCAACGAGATAATGGGAGGTAGGTATGATCCACGACCCGATTGCACAGCGTTTCCTAATGACAGCGAGGACCGCTACACAGGCATGCTTGTGGTTCGCAGTGAAATTCGTAGTATGTGTAGTCATCATCACCAACCCGTTGTTGGCGTTGCTTATATTGGCATTCTGGCTGCAGAAAAACTAATTGGACTTTCTAAATATACTCGCATCGCGCAGTGGTGCAGTCGCAGAGGTACTCTACAGGAAGAACTCTGCAACGACATCGCACGCGAGATCATGAAGGTCACAGGTTCCGAAGATGTAGGTGTGTACATCCAAGCCACCCATGGCTGTTGTGAAAATCGCGGCATTATGGCACACTCCAGCCTCACCCAGACCACGGTTCTCCGAGGTGCATTCTTGTCTGATCCTGGTGTGAAAAAAGAATTCATCGACAACATCAAACTGCAACAGGATTTCGCTCCAAGATAAGTTGATAAAATATACCAGATAAGGCAATTTACGATGAAAAAAATCAAATCTATTATCGTAGTGGGCGGAGGCACCGCAGGATGGCTCAGTGCCGGCTTTTTGAGCAGCCAACTCCGAGATATAGAAATCACTGTGATACACAGCAAAGAAGTGCCCATCATTGGTGTGGGTGAAACCACAGTACCACAGTTCCGTAATCACTTGGCCAAGATGGGCCTAGACGAAGATCTATGGATGCGTGAATCGGGTTCAACATTCAAATACGGCGTGACCTTTGACAACTGGCGTACCGGAAATGACACACGCTGGCATGGCTTTGGTGACTTTGTGACAGAAAAAGGTATTAAACACAGCATGGATGAATTTGGCAAACGTCAAAGCGTGGCCAAGGATGATTCAGTGTTGATAGCCGACTACTGGATTGAGATGTTAAAACGTGATTGGCTTCCAGCGAGTCTCTATCAATATGCCAGTGACACCTATCATCTAGTACAAAACCATCGAGCACACAGAGACCTAGAAGGCAATCAATACATGAGCCGTGTACCAGGTTATGCCTACAACATCAATGCGTTCAAGGTAGGACAAACAATCAAGAATCATGTGGCTGTGCCCAATGGTGTGCGTACACTAGAGCGTCACATTGTGGAAGTGCGTCGCAACGAACACGAAGAAATCACAGGTTTAGTTGACGACTCTGGCGAAGTACATACAGCAGATCTGTACATTGACTGTTCAGGATTCAAACGCTTGTTGATTGGGCCTGTGGCCAAGTGGATCAGCTTTGAAAAACGATTGCCATGCAAAAACGCTGTGGGTGGACGTGTGAGTTATGAAGGTGACGAAGAAAAGTTCTGTGTGCCCAACTTGCATGCCACAGCACTCAAACACGGATGGTCATGGAGAGTGCCCTTACGTGATGACATGGGGTCGGGCTATGTGTATGACACACGGTTTACCACGACAGAACAAGCAGTCGATGAACTACAGGACTATTGGCGTAGTCAAGGCAAACGGTGGGATCACAAGGTCACCTTGCAATTTGAAAACGGTATCTTAGACAAGTCAGCACACCGCAACGTCGTTGCCTGCGGGTTGAGCTCCAACTTCTTGGAACCACTAGAAGCCACGTCGATATCGTTTACTACTTTGGTCAATGAACTTTTGGTAGAGGTGTTAAAAAAACATGATAATCATTGGTCATGGAAAGAAGCAGAAGTAATCAGCAGACTCATGCACAGAGAAATCAAAATCACCGGCGATTTCTTGTGGTGTCATTATGCACTCACTGAACGTCAAGACACAGAATTTTGGCGTGAAGTAGCACTACAGCGTGAAGAAGCCACAGAAACTTGCCACAACTGGTTTGGACGTCATTTCAGTGATATCTACCGACGTGAAAAAGATTTTGATCACACACGCTACAACAAATACGATTGGGCACAGATGATCACTACCATGCGTATATTTGATGGTTGTCCTACACGTGAGATCACCGAATCCTTATTACCTCGGGCGAAATTATGGTATCAGCACAGAGACGAAATGGCCCGTGGAGTTTTGGATCTTGTGCCCACGCATTGGCAATTGATCAAGCACATCAACAGGTAAGTGCTCACTTACCAGGGTCAACTCTTGACCTAAAACTTCGATCTATATTATACTGTAAGTGTTAATCATCGCTGAGATCGGTTATGAGAATCCAAACGAATAGTCGCACCGTATTGGCCATCGCTGTCGGCCTGGCCATTTCCGGATGCGGAGGTGGTGGAGGTGGTGGAGGCGGTTTATCATCCACCCTGAGTCCGTATGCTCGATCATCTGTGCCCTACTACACCCCGACCAATGGTGGCAGTTACAGCGTGTATGCCAGTGCCAGCACTAAATCTGTTGACCAAGACATTTTTACCCGCGATCTTAACCGAGACAACGTCGACGAAGTAGTCGTGGCTGGACGCATGAGCCAGCCTGCCACATCAGCCGAATGGCAGAACTACAACATGCAGATCTATGGTTGGAACACTGGCTCATTCTCCCGTGAAACTGGCACCTGGTTCCGAGGCACGGAAAACCAGATCGTAGGCACCGAGCCTGCTGTGAGATTCGCCGATTTCAACGGTGACGGACACATGGACATGTTCGTGGCACCCAGTACTGACGGTGTCAAAACTAACACCCCGGCCACGGTGTTTTTGAACACCGGAACCAGCAGTTTCACTCGCACCGATCTTAACCTTGGCAATATCTGGAGCCATGATGGTGCAGTGAGCGATCTCAATGGTGATGGCTATGCCGATCTCATATCCACAGATTACAGCGGTCGCATAGCTGTGGCCTTTGGTTCAGCCGCCGGCACATTCACCATAGCACAGGCCACAGGCGGTACCGGAGCCAGCGGGGTCAGTGTAGCAGATTACCTAGGCAACGGTACCAAGACCATCGTGCTCACAGATGCAGCCGCCACCGGTAACCAAGACACCAAACTTTACAGTTGGAGCACAGCAGGCGGAGTGCTGACACTGACCGAAATCGCGGCCTTACCGGCCAGCCGATTCTATCTGGCCAAATGGTCTTCGCAATTGGCTGTGGCCGGCATGCAACCCAGCGAGATACGCAACATCAGCATGGACTTCAATGGTGATGGTCGCATGGATGTGATCGTGGTCAGTACCCTGGCCAACACAGCCGCAGGTAATCCCACCCATGGCTACAGCGAAGTACAATTTTTACGCAACGACGGAGCAGGTGCGTTCACGGACGTAACTGATACTGTGCTGAGCGGTTTTAACACTACCAGTTATGCATCTTATCAGCCAGTGATCCTGGATCTCAACAAAGATGGACTGCCTGACATCTTGTTATCCGGTGCTGACTACAGCGGTAACAATAACAGCACACGGGCATTGTTGCAGACCACAGACGGCAAATTCGTCGAGTCCTATGTGAACGTGTTCAAAGACTTTGCTACCCAGACCTCTGGCTATCACGGAGTGTCGCCAGACGGACAGAAAATCAACATAGCACAAGGACCCAACGGAGATCTCTATCTCCTGACCGTGGTCCAATATGACAGTGGCGGAGAGAAAAAATCTTCAGTATATGCGGCCCGGATCACCAGTTCTGGAACCACATCGGTACAGGCCACTCTGGCCGCGATCTCCACGGCTTGGCCCTATCTCACATCCGTGCAAGCCAATGATGCTCTGGCTCGTACTGCGTCCAGTTTCGTGAATGGAATACCGATCATCGATTGGCAACAGGTCATGAATCCCATCGGTGGTCTGGGTATCAGCCTCAATGGAAGATCTGGACAGCGTGTGCCCATAGCAGGATCCATATCCGTGCCCGGACTGAATCGATCCTTGCTGGACAACATTTCCGCGGTTGATGCCATCGGTCGAGATTTCCGAGTAAACATGTCAGCCATGGGCCGGCCCGTGGAACCCTTGTCAGTGTCGTTCAACCACAGCAGTGAACCGAATGAATACTATGGTAGCCGTTTTATCACCCACTATGTGGATGGCAAAATCGCTGAAAATTTTGGGTTCTCTGCGGCCGGGAGCGGCAACAACTATACTGTGGGCATGAACAGCCGATATTGGGGTTGGAACTCCCCATATACTCTCCAGGTCGGCATGACAAACATGCAGGGCAGTCCTTGGTTCCAATTTTCCGGAGTGTTTGGATCTATTAAATCCAGCCTAGTGATGGAAGCCAATGTATCAAGACAGTGGAACACAGGGTGGTGGGCCCAGGCTGGAGCACAGAAGACTACTACTAATTTTGATTCTGGACTGGTCACGTCGATCAGTCCAGTGTGGAGTGCCTATGCCGCGGCTGGATGGAGGCAAGACGGCTGGTCCATGTACGGCGGCGTGCAACCAACCGTGTTACACGGATCCATGGATCTGCGTCTACCAAGGTCAGTGGATACTAACGGTACCATGCATTACCAGGATAATCGCATACAGATACGCAATCAGGCCGTAACCTTTGTTGGAGCCGGAAAGAGTTGGGTATCTCGACAGCATGCATTTGGAGTAGATGCTGTGATTAACAGCGAATCTAGATACAGCATGCGGGCTAACTATAAGTATCATTTTTAAGGACAGGCATGCCGGAACCAGCTCCGCAGTATCTCACGCATTACAGTCTCAAAGAAGCCAAGATCAACGGTGTGGCACCGTGGAAAGATCTACACATGGATCTGGGTGATGTCAAGGTCTATCATGACCGTTATCCGGTCACTGCGGGACACCTCCTGTTCGTGCCAGAAAGAGACGCACCCGGAAATATCACCGAAGCCTTCCGCATGGCCTTGCTCATGGGCACGGCCATGGTCCGACGTGGCGAGTGCGAAGCTTTCAACGTGGGCATCAATCAAGGTTCATCTGCGGGGCAGACCGTGCAGTATCCGCATGTGCATCTGATTCCTCGTAGATCCGGAGACTGCGAAGATCCTGTGGGCGGAGTGCGTGGTGTGATACCAGGACAGGCCAATTATCGTATGCCCGGATATCAACAACCATGAAAGCAAGAAAGGCTTGATATTACCAAAAAAATCGTGTACAATCAACTCAAGGACATAGAAGTAGATTATCAGATCGACATGCTACCTTGGTATCATCGATTTTCCGGGAACTAACAGATCACGATAAATATACGTCTATTATGATTCCAGTGGCCTCAGGCATTCATCCCACTCTAAATATTC